>Ga0214921_10001904_pt1 | contig 34967 bp, 23 predicted proteins | sample LL1505_MetaG_FD_177992 | JGI IMG/M metagenome (GOLD analysis project Ga0214921, IMG submission 177992) | Freshwater microbial communities from Lake Lanier, Atlanta, Georgia, United States - LL-1505 | ecosystem: Environmental > Aquatic > Freshwater > Lake | place: USA: Georgia | collected... | reverse complement strand
TGAAATTGGCCAAAAATTCCAACAATGATTCACTAAGAATCGTTGCACAACAGCAAGAAAAAAAATCGCTGAACGAAGATCTTTCCTCGTTGGAAATTCGGTTGCAGCAAGCAACCATGAAGTTGCAGGAATTCCAAAACCAATACCCATCGGCATCTAAAAAAGAGAAAACAACGCTTGACCAATCCATCCAAGACCAACAAGATGCGATTATGCGACTACAACGGTTGAAGGAAATTAAAGAATCCGAATACAGCACCCTTCAAATGGAAGAGGCTTCCTTGCAGAAGAAAATGAGTTTCTTAAAAAATACAGGGTTTACACCTTCGTTAACCCCCGATATTCAACCTGATTTTCGTGAAGTAAACGACCTTACCATGGCGCAAACACAACTCAAGAAACAAATTGCCGCTACTGAAAAAACAAAACAAGATCCAGTGAACTACCGTTTGGATTCGTTAAATGCGCAATGGCAAGTGGTGAAAATGAAAATGGAGACCGCCACGGGGGCGAACGCAGAGAATTTATCCAATGAATCTCAACGGTTGGAAGCCGCATTGGAGTCTGCCAAGGAATCTTATTTAGCACAACGCCAATCCCTGCAAACTACTACGATTGTGGAACCCAAAAACGAAACAGCGTCGAACGGAACCAACGAACAACCCAAGAACGAAACAGCGGTGAACGGAACCAACGAACAACCCAAAAACGAAACAGCGCAGAACGGAACCAACGAACAGCCCAAAAACGAAACAGCGTCGAACGGAACCAACGAGCAGCCGAAGAACGAAACAGCGTCGAACGGAACCAACGAACAACCCAAGAACGAAACAGCGGTGAACGGAACCAACGAACAACCCAAAAACGAAACAGCGGTGAACGGAACCAACGAACAACCCAAGAACGAAACAGCGGTGAACGGAACCAACGAACAACCCAAAAACGCAACAGCGGTGAATGGAACCAACGATCAACCCAAAAACGCAACAGCGGTGAACGGAACCAACGAGCAGCCCAAGAACGCAACAGCGGTGAACGGAACCAACGAACAACCCAAAAACGAAACAGCGCAGAACGGAACCAACGAACAGCCCAAAAACGAAACAGCGTCGAACGGAACCAACGAGCCGCCCAAAAACGAAACAGCGGTGAACGGAACCAACGAACAACCCAAGAACGAAACAGCGGTGAACGGAACCAACGAACAACCCAAAAACGAAACAGCGCAGAACGGAACCAACGAACAGCCCAAAAACGAAACAGCGTCGAACGGAACCAACGAGCAGCCGAAGAACGAAACAGCGTCGACCGGAACCAATGAACAGCCCAAGAACGAAACAGCGGTGAACGGAACCAACGAGCAGTCCAAAAACGAAACAGCGACAAACGGAACCAACGAACAGCCCAAAAACGAAACAGCGTCGAACGGAACCAACGAACAACCCAAGAACGAAACAGCGGTGAACGGAACCAACGAGCAGCCGAAGAACGAAATAGTGCAGAACGGTACCAACGAACAGCCCAAGAACCCAACGGCGGTGAACGGCACCAACGAGCAGCCCAAGAACCCAACGGCGGTGAATGGAATGAAGGAGATAGGGGAAGAGGGATTATCCCAACAAAAAGCAAGCGAAAAGCTTTCGACAGAGGTGGCGCATGATGTACAGCAACTGCAAACACTTAAGTCTTCAGAACCCAATTCCGTCAAGGAAAAGGTATACCGGGAATTAGTGTCCGAAATTTCCCTGATTTCGGAAGTACTGAAATTAAAGGAGGTCATGGAACCGGGGGTGTTTGACCTGATTTTCAATCAACAGGAGTTGGTAGCAACAGCGCAACGCCTTGAGGAAAATCAAGCGGAATTCAACAAATCCTACCCAAGCGATTCCATTAACCTGAAGATCATACCACTGCTTCGAACGGTAACGGCCTCGGTAGGAACAGCGGGTAATCCCCCAAAAACCGATTTTACCGAGCGAACGGTAACTTCGGAGGAAGTTCGGTTATTCGCAGGAAATTCGGAATACGACCGCTACCTTACGTTGAGAAAAGAATTTGTTCGACAGGATCGGGAACTTCAGGAACTCGAGGAACAGTTAGCCCTCACGAAGATGGACTATTTTCGTGAAAAGGATTCCGTCCAAAAACGCAAGAAAGGGGAGGAGCTCGCATCGTTAGCGAATCAAGTGTTGTTGAAACAAAATCAGCGCAACGGTTCTTGGGAGGCTATGCAGCGAATGCAAGATCATGAAGCTTATGCTCGGATGGTACGCGAAGGGGCACTTCCGCTGCAGGGGGAAACGATACCAACGAAGAAAATTAGCTCGGCACAAGATCTCGATTTTACAATTTCCCAAGCTTCAGCAACCCAAAACAATCAATATCCCGTGCTTACCAGTATGCCAAAAGGATTGGTTTTTAGAGTTCAAGTGGGAGCATTTAAAAAAACGGTACCGGATTATTTTTTTCGCGAATTTTCTCCGGTAAGTGGGGAAGTGCTAACCAATGGATTAACGGCTTATTTAGCCGGATTTTTTGAGGCATCCATGAAAGCCATAGACGCACGCAACAGCATACGCCAATTGGGTTACAAGGACGCGTTTGTAGTAGCGTATTGCGATGGCGCAAGGATACCTTTTGCACAAGCGGTGGCCTACGAGAAAAATGGAATGTGTCAAGTTAGAAATCGTGTCGAATTATTGAACGAATCCTTTGCCATACTGCAACAAGAGGCTACCTCGGATACCTCCAACACCGCGAAGCCCAAGGAAGTATTTTACACCGTCCAAGTAGCCAGTTTAGCGCAAGAGGATCGTGGGAAATTAGCGAACGTTCCTGAATTGTTTTACCGTCTTTCGCCCACGGGTAAGTATAAATATTCTAGTGGGAAATTCAATGAACTCGAATCGGCGAAAGAACGAAAACGCGCCATGCAAAATGCAGGTTATAACGATGCCTACATTGTCGCATACCGCGACGGCATACCCGTTACCTTTTCCGAGGCGGAAATGGCCTTCAAGTATTTAAAGGAAACGTCAATAATTCCAGGAAATCCCGAAAATTTGAGCCTCGAGGGAAGTGAAGTTACGAAAAAACAACCTACCTATGTACAATTTGTAAAGCTGGAAAATCCCTTGAATAAAGTGCGCTTAGGATCTTTTAATGCTTCTCGATTTATCGTCGCTCGCGACCCAAAAACGCTCGAGAGTGCTCCGATTGTTGTGGAGGACCTATCGCCATTCGAATGCATTTATTATGCGGACTTCGAAGTGAAAACACTTCAAGATTCAAGCGAACGCTTTGCTGTCATTGCTCAACAAGACCTCTCGCTAAGTATTCTTCATGATTTTGCACTAAAAAATAATATTCCGTTCGACGTTATTTCATCCGAGAACCAACGTACTGAATTTTTGTTTTTTTGTCAGCGAACGGACGATACCCAACGATTGACCGCTTTAGCGCAGAAATTGAAATTAGATATCCATAGGCAATAGTTATGAAAAAAAAGGAACAAGTAAGTACCGAAGAAACGGTTGATGTGCAAAATGAGTCTTCGTTAGTACTTTATAACGACGATTTTAACACGTTTGACCATGTAATCAATTGCTTAATAAAAATCTGTAAACATACTCCGGAAGCGGCAGAACAATGCGCGTTCATTGTGCATTACCGAGGCAAATGTGCGGTTAAGCACGGAACGTATGAGGATTTAGAGCCTCGATGCGTCGCTTTATTGGATCAGGGATTGTCGGCCGTAATTGAAATGTAATTATTCTCCTTCGGAGAAAATTTTAGCGAAAAGATCGGCATGTTTTTGCAAAATGACCTTTCGTTTCATGCTCAATTTTGGTGTAAGTTCCCCCCCGTCGATAGTCCAGGGTTCTAGGATTAACTCAGGTCGTTTAATTTGCTCATACGGAGCAAGGGTCTTGTTCAATTCGCGAATGAATCCGTTGATTTCTTTTTTTATACTTGGATGATTTACAAGATGCTCGTCAAATGGAATAGTTAACCCTTCTTTCTTAGACCATTCCCGGATGTAATCTTTGGAAAGAACAATGAGTGCACTTGCGAATTTTTGGCTTTCTCCAATAACGCAACATTGTTCTACAAAACGGCACGCTTTTATTTTGTTTTCAATCATCAGCGGGGCAATGTACTTTCCTGCAGATGTTTTAAAGATTTCCTTTTTACGGTCGGTAATTTTTAAGAATCGTTCCTCCACGAAGGTTCCAATATCGCCGGTATGTAACCAACCGTCTTCGTTTATCATTTCGTTCGTAGCCTCCGGGTTTTTGTAATATCCAAGCATTACGCCCGGGCCTTTTACCAGGATTTCTCCGTCTTGCGCAATTTTTACTTGCGTGTTTTGGATTACCGGACCCACTGTTCCAATCCTTGTATCGTTAGGGTTATAACAATTCACCGCAATCACTGGCGATGTTTCCGTTAACCCATACCCTTCCAAAATGGGAATTTTCGCGCAATAAAAAACCTTACCCAAGCGCGGTTGAAGGGCGGCGCCTCCAGAAGCAATGCAGACGACATTACCTCCAAGCGCTGCGCGCCATTTGGTGTAAATCAAGCGGTCAAAAAAAGCGCGTTGTATGTTGGATTTAAGGGAGGTTTTTTGCGGGTCATAGGCTAAGGCAAAATCAACCGCAGAGAAAAAGAGTTTTCGTTTCCATCCTTGCAGTTTTTCACCGGCACTCAACAGTTTATCATAAACGCGTTCAATGAGTCTTGGAACGGATACAAATATCTGGGGTTTAATTTCTTTGAGGTTATCGGCAATCGTTTCAAATCCTTCGGCATAATAAATAGAAATATTCATCCTAAGATACAGGGTAGTTACCATGCGTTCGTAGATATGATTTAAAGGAAGAAAACTCAAAGCTCTCCAATGGGACTGGAACGGGGCAAGTGGAAAACATGCCTCTACGTTGCTGAGGATATTTTGGTGTGAAAGCATCACCCCTTTCGGAACGCCCGTTGTACCGCTGGTGTAGAGCATGGTAAACATTTCGTTCGGATTTACCTCATCTTTTCGACGTTGCAATTCGTCACGTTGTGGATTCGAAGCACCTAAGGATAAGAATGAAGCAAAGGAATTTACTCCTTCGATTTCGTTGAAACTAAAAACCATGGGTTCGAACGCAAGGTTGGCCTTCACGGCCTCGATTTTTTTATGGAGGTCGCTACTGGATAGAAATACGGCTTTAACTTCCGAGTTTTGAAGGATATAGGTCAAATCCGAAACACTGATGGTGGGGTAAATAGGCACCGTGATTATTCCGGCTTGTTGTGCTCCGTAATCCACAAAATTCCATTCCGGTCGATTGTTGGATAGGATAGCAACTTTATCGCCAGGATTCAGCCCCAAATGAATTAGGCCAAAACTAACCGTTTCAACCGCTTGAAGAAAGTCATCCGTGCTGTAGTTTTTCCATTGTTTATGTTCCTTAGCGTTTAATAAATCGGGTTTTTTATGGAGGGATAATTCGGTTAAAATATCAAATAATCGGGTAGGCTTCATGGGACGTTTTTTTCAAATATACATGAATTTTCTACCTGAGATAACCTCAAGGGCTGAATATTAAGGTTTGGTTAATTCGAAAAAGGTCTTTTCAATGGTTTCGTATTTTCCATTCGGAGTGGGAGTAAGGGCAGGGGCCTTGAGGACGGTTGAATCTTTGTCCACCAGGATATAATAGGGATAGGTAGAAATTCCTAATAAGTTCCAAGCGGGATCGTCCGGACGAAGTCCAATTTTCTTCCAAGTTATCTGGCTCAGTGCTTTTCGTTCTGCTTCATTACTTAATGGTTTATCAAGATAAAGGGTGAGAAATTCAACCGTGCTTCCATAACCGGCTTTAAGTTTTTTTAGCGCGTTAAGTTCTTGAATACATTGGGTGTTGGACGGGTTGTATGCATGAATATACACATATTTTTGATCGAAGGGAGGGATTTTTAGGGATTCAAAGGGGAAGGAATCTCCTGTTTCTAATCCGGAAAATTTCTGCAACAAATTAGCGGCGATTTTGCGATGCAGTTCACAGGGAGCCAGCTTCTGTTGAAGAAGTAAGTTGGATTTGACAACCGATTTAGGAATGAAATTGCCGTTGATTGCTTGTTTTAAAATATACAGATTGATTAAATTACGTAGGATGGTGTCCCCGGTGCAAGAATTCGCCGCCAATATGCGGTCTTGTGCGGCTAAGTCCTGCGATGCATAAGCTTTAAATAATTCAATGGCCGATTCATGGCTTATTTGGGAAATATATTGGTCGTAATACCTCAAAAAGTAATTGGTGTAATAAGGAGCATCGTAGCGTATGGGACGTTGGTTAAAATAGGTGTTAAATTTCTCTTCTTTGGTGGGTGAACCCCTGTAGGACATGTTTTCGATGTTTTCCGCCATGGAATAACCAATGAACTCCCGGAAATATACGCTACTATCCCTCCGAACATCTTGTAATGCATTATATTTTAATAAGGATATCTTACGGAATAGTTCCCCCTCACTGTTATTTTCAAAATGGATGTCTGATAGTTGATTATCCAACCATGCTTCAAATCCCAGTATTTTAAAATTGATGTCGTTACTATCCAAATCAATAAAAACGAATTCTATTTCCTCATGTAAATTATAGCTTTGACTCAAGGGGGAGTCGCTGAAGAATTCTAAACGATATTGCGCACCATTCTCAGCAAACAAATAGCCATTGAAATTCTCGGTTCCTAAATGGTATTTAAGAATTGGCCCCTTTGGAATGGAAAACCTAAACATCCCGCGTTCATCAACCAGCGTATCCGAAATCATTCTCTTTTTTCCGGATAAAAAGTCTTCTTCGGTCCATAAATAAAACCGCTGTTGTTTAAATTGCGGTGCAAACCCTACGATGGTGGATTGACCCCAATATGTGCCATAATACACTGCGAAGAAAATTAACCACAATCGGCGATTTTTCATAAACCTTTAATTAGTAGTTCTGAATTCGTTACAAAAGCGGTGATGTCTCCTTGGTTTTGGTATATCTCGCGTACGATGGTTGAGTTGATAGCGGACAAGGAGAGGTCGGTTAATAGAAATAGGGTTTCAATGCCGCTCAAACGCTGATTCATATGCGCAATGGATCGTTCATATTGGAAGTCTTTGGAATCGCGAAGTCCTCGTAGTAAATGGGAGCATTGGTGCTGAATACATGCATCAACAGTTAATCCTGTGAACGAAACCACCTTTATCCTTTCCGAGGGGAACAAGTGTTGAATGTGGTGCTTGCGTGTTTCCAAGCTGAAAAAAGGAGTTTTAGTGGAATGAACCCCAATACCTATAACGATTTCGTCCACAATACCCAAGGCTTTTGTTACAATAGCTTCATGTCCCTTGGTAAAAGGGTCGAAGGATCCCGGAAAAAAAACGCGTTTTAGGGCCATACGAAAAAACTAAAATTTACATTCCCGAAATTACGCATATTCTTAAAATAGGGCGAATTGTCAAGCGAGGTGTCTTTTCCATGTTCAACGATCAGGAGCCCCTCTTGTTGAAGAACGGAACGCTGGAACACCAAGGAAACCAAGGAGGAATGGATTTTAAGATCGAAGGGTGGGTCGGCGAAGATGATATCGAATTGTTGATCGGTTCGTTCCAAAAATTGGAGTGCATCGGAATTCACGACGCTAATTTTCGTATCTAATTGAAGTTGCTGGGCATTTTTGTGGAGCCAAGTGCAGGCTTTTCCATGGTGATCAACCGAGGTCACCAAGGCAGCTCCGCGCGATAAAAATTCAAATGAAATGTTTCCGGTTCCTGAACATAAATCCAAGATTTTCATACCCTCGAATTCGTACGTATTGTTGAGCATATTAAACAATCCCTCCTTCGCGTAGTCGGTCGTTGGGCGTGAAGGGAATCCTGGGGGCACTCGGAAGGTGCGGCCTTTAAGACTTCCAGCAATGATTCTCATGGGTAGAAATGGATCAATTCTTTGGCTATCAGGGGTTCAAATGCTTGTACCTTTCTTAGTCCAGTTTGAAGCTCTTGGAGCAACGAAGCAGCACAAAATCCATAAACCGTAAGCGCAGGATGTTCAAGAACCCACGGTTGCCGATGCAATACGTGCAGCATCGTATATAAAATATCATCCACCGCCTGGTAAGAACTGATATCGAAATAATGCATTTCCTTTTCGGAATAAAGGGCAAAAACGAACGAATCCGAGGTAATCAACAAGGCCATTTGTTTTCCTTGATTTGGCGAATGGCGAAGCATTTCACTGAAAAAGCAAGAGGGACGCGGCTTATTAAATTGCATTTTCAAGAAACCAGTTAACCACTCAGGAACCGTGTATAAAAATTGAATTTTCAGCGATTTATGGCAGTATTCTTCCAATTTTTGGTCCTGCCGAAGCGCTCCAAACATCCGCTCCCAGTAAGATGTTTTCAGTTGAGGTTCGTACACAGTTGAAGGAAGTAGCATGAATTTATCGCTGATCGTCCAATGGTCAAAGTCGTTTGAATGAAGAAAGGAAAGTTGGGTACTCTGTTTAATAAAAGCAGAAATTTCTTCGGATATCAACGAAGAGGTGGTAGACTTGAGTCGATAAGTAACTACCGTTGGTTTTTCTTCTCCTGCGAGCATTAAAAAAACCTCTTGCTTAAAATAATAGACTTGATTCACCGCGAACATAGTACAAAACTACCATTTTTTATAGGAAAAGGCTTTTATTAGGGTATCGCCTTATTTTTAGCATCTTTGTTGGTGAAATTTACCGAAAGTCAAAGCGAAGCTATTCGCAGTTTGGAATCTTTTGAATCCTTGGATCATGCCAATAAGTGTTTCATTCTCAAAGGATACGCGGGAACCGGAAAAACTACCCTGGTTTCTTACCTTGTTCAAAGATACCGTGCTCAACGAAAAAAAATTAAATTATTGGCACCTACCGGTCGTGCAGCCAAGGTGGTAGCCAATTACGCACAAGCGCCTGCTTCCACGATTCATAAACAAATTTATTTTCTCAGTGATACCTTAGAAGGCAATGGCTTGATTCGAGCTAAAAATCTATTTCATGACACCTTATTCGTTGTAGATGAGGCCTCGATGGTGGGGGTTGAATCCCTTGGAAAAGAAGGGAATTTACTGGATGATTTGATGGAATACGTTTTTTGTGGTCAGGACTGTTCCCTGATGTTTGTTGGGGATCCAGGCCAGTTGCCTCCTGTCGGGCAAACCGAATCTCCGGCACTTAACCCCGAGTATTTGAGCAAAACCTATCCATCCTTACGCGTATTTTCCTACACCTTACAGGAGGTAGTACGTCAAGCAGCTGATTCCCAAATTATTCAAAATGCTACCTACGTACGACAAGCCACCACCCTTGAAGCGCCGTATTTCTATGCATGCGGTGTGGATGTTATACGTTCCAACGGCTTAGAATTGATGGATCATTTACAGTCCATTCCCTTTGAGGAAATGAATTCCTTTGTACTTCTCACCTTATCGAATAAACGCGCGGATTTATGGAATCAAGAAATTCGAAATAGACTGTTTTCGTATGAAGAAATGATCCAGCGAGGCGAATTGTTGATGGTGGTAAGAAACAATTATTTTTGGGCAGCAGACCGAGCGATGGGACTTATCGCGAACGGCGAAATGCTCAAGGTAAAGCAAGTGATTAAGGAAGAAATCTGTTATGGAGTACCTTTCATTCACTTAAGGGTAGATAACCTACAGGATGAAGAATTATCAGTGATATGCTTCACGGAAACGGTGGATTCCGGTCTTCCTAATTTACCGAGAGACCACCAAAAACGGTTGTTTTTTGAGATCGAAAAAGATTATTTATCGGAGAAAAATAAGCGTAAACGCTACCAACTCATCATGAAAAACCCCTATTTCAATGCTCTTCAGATTAAGTATGCCTATGCCGTTACGGCCCATAAAGCACAAGGTGGACAATGGGATTACGTGTTTGTCGATTACAGCTTTATCCCGGAAACCATGGATAAAAAAGGCTATCTGCAATGGCTTTATACCTGCTTGACGCGGGCTAGTAAAAAGGTGTATTTAGTGAATTTCCCCGACCATTTTTTTGGTTAATCTTTGATCTTCGGTAATTTAATAAAGCGATCACCAACCGTGTATTTCGTGTTATTGAGTGCGCCATCCATGGCATCGATAAAGCGTTTCGCCTCGGTAGGATCAAGGTATATTGATGCTTGCGTTACAAGTTCTTTTTTTAACTGATTCACCAAGGAACGTGTACGTAAAATGGAAAGCACTTCATTTCGGTTTAATTGATTGTTTTTCATGAGGGCATCTACGGAAAAGTAAGGAGATTGAACCTTGGAAACCACCGGATCCGTGGTGCTCATTATTTGAATCTGAAGGGAACGATTAATTTTAATTCTGAGACGCGACTGGCGTAAGGATTTGAAATCGTAGGATTGACGAGCGATATTTTTTTCCTCGGCAGTATTTCCTGGATAGCCATCAAGTTCTTTTTGTGCAGCATCTCGGATTATGGTGCTATCATACCAAAAACCTATTCCATTTCCTTGAAGCGAAAAGGTAATGGCAAGTTTGTTTTTAAGATACTCTGAAAACAAGGATTTAAAAAAAATACTATCCTTGGAGGAAAAAATAGTCCCATGATATTCGTAGGCATCAGGCTCAAATACATCTTGAAACCGTACTTCTAAATCGGCATCGTAATATGGTTCAGCATCAACCATGGAAAAATGCATCATGATTTCATCCGACTTTATTCCTTCGAAGTCTTCAGGAATGGAAATTAATCGAACCTGAACTAATTCGCTACTGTCATTGGGAGGAAACGTAAGGTTTTGAGTATAAATGTCGAAAGTTGTTCCATCCGAAAATGTATATAGTCCGTCCTTAACCGAGAAAGGTAACCAATGGTCTCCCAAAATTATTTTGTATTTGTTGTAGAGATCCAAATGCGCATTGTATACATCGGCTAGGGTGTTGTATTCCTCCCGAAGTGCTTCGGTAGTATTGAAGGTCTCATCGTAGGCTCCGTACAAATCAACCAAGTCCCATTGTTTTTTGTTCTTGGCTTTCTTCCGGGCTTTGGTGGTTGGTTTTACCTTTTTCTCATCCACATACCTCGTTTCCTTTAATCGCTTTTTTTCTTCGCGGCTCATTCGATTACTTGTTCGGTAATCCTCTTTATATAATTCACCTAATTCCCCTTCTTTTTTATTGATGGCTGCGTCTATTTCGCCTAGGAGTTTTTCAGAGGCTTTGAGTTGAGCGTCTAAGCCGTTTTCACTGAAAAGTTGTTTATTTAGGTCTAGAAATGTCACTTGATAAAGATCGTTGAGGATTTTCATAAAGGTATTTCCTTTGGAAAAAGAGGAATCGGGCGTTAGAAAGCGTGTTGACTCGGAACCGAACAAGGGGTATTGTTTATTTCCTTTCGCCACAATTACGGTTGTCTGATTGTTGCTGTTGTATCCCCAAACATCAAAATGAACTTCGGCCGTTTGATTTTTACCTAAGGTATACATTGATTTTTCGGTGAATCGTAGGGTTTTAACCTCATTTTTTTTGACGCCATCCAATTTTATTTCATAGGGAAAAAGGCCAATGGCTTTGGGCAATCCTTTGTTCCATTCTCCGTTTTCATCACGATCCCTTTCTCGTAATAATCCTTCGGTATAGCTACCGTCTCCGGCAGCCATTAAAAAGCTCTCAAAACGGTTGGATCTACCTCCTAATAGCTTGAATATCTGCTGTGTACGATCGCTAATGGATTGATTGATCGCTTTTTGTTGCGCGTCAAACAGTTTCTTGCAATCGGCCGTCTTTAACGATCCTACGTTTTGTGCCAGATACAATCGTTCATTGAAAGAAACATTGGTTTGAACTAAAGGGCTGAGTTCATTATTAAGCAAAAAATCATAGGTTTTTCCTCGCTGAAATTCTTCCGGTAATTCTTTGAATAAAAAGGTAAAATAACTGGAAAGTTGGGGTAGCGACTTCAAGGATGATCCTTCCTTGAACATAGAAATCTGCCGACACATCTCGTAGAGCGCCGTTTTATTGCACGCTTCCGTAAGAATTCCTTTGGAGGATCGCGATAAAACTTCATTTCTAATTACCAAATAATTCGGTTCAATTATTAGAATTTTATCGATCGAATCGTAATTTATTTGACCGTCTTCTAGCGTGATGACTGGTCCGCTATATTCAAAGGCTTTTCCAATATTTCGCTCCAGGATTGGGCTTTTTCGTACCGTATGGAAAAGATATGCCTTAAGTTCTGGAGTCAACTCGCGGTCTGCCTGAGCCCAAGCAATTTGTAGCCAAACGACCGCAAGAATAACCCATAGAATTTTCAGCACAAAATCAACTTATTTTTTGAAGGTTACGACCTGACCGTCGATATTCAAGAAATAAAGTCCAGATGCTAGATTGGTTACATCGATGGATTCAGCGTAGATCCCTGATTTGACGATCTGACCTTGACCGTTGCTGATGGCATAAGGAACTTCTGTTGCAAGTCCGGATACTTGTAGGGTGTTTTGCGCTGGGTTGGGATAAACGGTGAACGCATTGACACTATTTTCGTTTAAGCCAACAAACGAGGTAGGCTGGTCTTTACTGAGAATTAAGGTGACACTGTTGGCGAACAAAGGAGAATTTACCGTGATTGTCATGGTTAGAAAAATCGGTAAATTTCCCACGGTGAAGTCGTAATATTCATACACATCACGAATGAAGGTAACAGAACTTCCGAAGACGGACGCATTCGCAGAATCCATCAAATGGTAACGTAAAACATTGGTATAGGTGTGGTTTCCTGGAAGCATCAAGGTCCCAGAGCCATCGACAGCCGTCATGCAAGCGCCGGTTGCAGGAATGGTGCCTGTAGCCGTGGTATTTACGGTCCCTGCAAAATTGTCCGTGGACGTATTGCCAAGCGCAAAAGGATAATTCATTAAGGTTTCACTGTTGCTGTTCCAACTTGCCGTAACGACACCTAATGAAGGCTCATTGAAGATAAAACCCTGGGAAGTTCGGGTATTTGCGGTGGAGGAAAAGAACGTTAGCAAGGTACCGCCGATGTCATACACTTTGGTGGCACCAGTAAAGGAAGCAATGTTTGGGTTCATGGTTGCGTCATTCAATTGAACCGTTTTAGTTACGCCATAAATCCCGGCAATTTGACTAAAATTCCAAGTAACATTGTTTCCCGTAGTATTTGCCAAAATGTTCGCGTTAGAGTCGCAAAGATGCAGGGTAATTTGGTTTCCAATAGCGGGTTCGTTCCCCTGATTAAAGTTTTGTGAAAAGGCTGCAAAGGAAGCCAAAAAGAACACGATTGTAATGTTTTTCATACCTAAAAATTTTAATCAAAGGTAGCTAAAAAACAATAAATAGCCCGGTTAAATACCGAAAAGTTCTTGATTTTTTAATACTTGTTTTTCCTCCGTTGCTCCTTTTGTCAATACCACTGACGGGAAAAAAGTACGTTGGACGCTCGGCAAGATTACGGTTTTTTCAATGCCTCCTCGACGGAATTCGAGTTGGATTTCCGCAATTCCCTCAAGTTGCATAATGAACGCCTCGTTTTCCTCCTGAAAAGCAATTCCATTCAAGGAAATAAGCTCATCTTCCTCACACAATCCTGCGGTCTCTCCAGGACCTCCTTCCGCCAATGCAGCAATGAAATAGCTTCCAAGGCGCTTACCAAGTCGGATTCCAGTCGTTCCAGTAAAAGGAAACTTCGGAGGCCTTAATTCCATCGTTACACCAAGAAATTCAAGCGCTTCAACCAATCCTGACTCATAACCGTTCGCGCCGTTTACATAACGTTGAAAAAACGGTGTAAAATCCACAGAACTTAGCGAATGCAATACTTCAAGAATGGCTGTTTCCGTGTATCCTTCGGAGGATTTCCCGAATTGAAGGTAGAGCTGTTGCATGAAGGAGCTTAAGCGCACTTTGTGGTTCGTAGCCTTCCGCAGTTGCATGTCCAACATAAAAGCGATTAAAGCACCTTCGTTGTAAATAGACACCTTCCTTCCCGGCGTACCCTTGACATACCCATCGACCCAGGTGTCCACCGAAGAATCTGCCACAGACATGGAAAATCGTCCAGGGTTGTCCAAATGCGTTTGCATTAATTTCGTTAAAATTTCGAGGTACGCAGGACCATTGATAATGCCGGCTTCCAGTAAATAAATGTCCCCCATGTAGGTAGTCACTCCTTCGTAAATGTATCCTAACCGTGAATAGTTCAACGTCTGGTATTGGTAGGGCGTTAAATCTTTTGGGCGGAGGGTCTTTACGTTCCAAACATGATACAATTCGTGCGACGCTACACTCAATAAGCGTTGGTAAAATTCCTCCGTATTTTCTGCGTTTGGACCGATAACGATAACCGTACTCGTTACATGTTCCACTCCATGCAGGAATTCATAGGGGGTTCCCAGCAAGATAAAATGAAATTCATGTGCCGGGAATTCTCCAAAATCTAGGAATTGACGTTCTGTAAAGGCCTTGAAATCCTGAACTATGCGTTCTGCTGGAATCCATGGCATTTTCCATTGATGCACATAGAAGGGAATTTCATTTACCGAATAGGTTAAAGTTTGCACATCGTTCGCGCAGAGGAGGGGTTGGTCGAATAACGCATCATAATGCGCAAACATCCATTCATTCGAAGCGTCTGGCGTTTTTCCGTAACAAGGCGATGAAAAATTTAAGGTTAATTGAATTCCTTGGGAATAATGGATGTCACTATAAATCAAGGAATTCACTGGATTCAACATAAGTAATACGTCATCATGGAAGGTGTTCCCCGCATTGAGTATATTCCCCACATACAAATAAGAAACCTGTATAAATTCTGCCTCCCGTGTTTCCACAACCCACGCGTTTTTTGCTGCTTTTTTCACCGATAATTTTTGTCCTTTCGGGTCGAACACTTGCAGGTGGGTAACCAAGCGCGTAAAATTCCCTTCTTCATATCTTCCCGGACGCCAGGCACTCAAAAATAATTGAGTTTCTTCGGAAGGGCAGGGAAGGATGACTTCGATTTTAAGGCGATTTCGGCTGCTTTGGTAGGAAGATACCGTATATTTTACCATGTTTATTGATAGTATTCCAGTTGCATTTGATGAATGCGTTCGTCTTGAATATATGCATCGTAGGGCATCATTTTGTCGATAATTCCTTTGGGGGTAAGTTCCACAATTCGGTTAGCGACCGTGTTTACCAAGGCTTGGTCGTGGGAGGTGAACATGAGCGTTCCTCGGAAGTCGATCATGGCATTGTTCAAGGCAGTGATGGATTCAAGATCTAAGTGGTTGGTAGGTTCGTCCATCATGATGAAATTCGCTTTAGCTAACATCATTTTTGAAAGCATACAGCGCACTTTTTCTCCACCGGAAAGCACGTTCGCCGTTTTCATCGCTTCTTCACCGGTGAAAAGCATTCTTCCAAGAAAGGTTCGTAAATAAACTTCCTCGCGTTCCTCTTCGTCCTGAGCATATTGCCTTAACCAGTCAATGAGTCCGATTTTATCGGAAAAGAAAGCGTGGTTATCGTTCGGCAAATACGCGGTGGTAATGGTGGTTCCAAACACAAAAGTGCCGGTGTCAGGTTGACTCTGATGATTCAATATTTCAAAGAATTGGGTTAGCGCTAAGGAATCTCGGGAGACCAAGGCAATTTTATCGCCTTTATTGACGGTTAAGGTAAGTCCCTGAAAAAGCACCTTTCCATCATGTTTTTTGGATAAATTATCGATGCTCAAGAGTTGATTGCCTGCATCTCGGTCTTGATGGAAGGTGATTCCGGGATACCTTCGGGAGGAAGGTTTAATTTCCTCTAAATCCAAATTGTCGAGCATTTTTCTGCGGCTCGTAGCTTGCTTAGACTTTGCTGCATTGGCCGAAAATCGCGCAATGAACTCCATGAGTTCTTTTTTCTTTTCCTCGGCTTTTTTGTTTTTGTCCGCGCGTTGTTTTAAAGCCAATTGGGAGCTTTCATACCAAAAGGAATAATTCCCAGTGAATAAATTGATTTTACTGAAATCGATGTCACAAATATGGGTACAGACCGTGTCCAAGAAATGACGGTCGTGGGATACGACAATCACCGTGTTTCGGAAGTCCATGATAAAGTCTTCTAACCAAGCAATCGTTTTTAAATCCAAGTCGTTGGTAGGCTCATCCAAAATGAGTACATCTGGATTTCCAAAAAGGGCTTGGGCCAGCAAAATGCGAACCTTTAGTTCATTGGAAATTTCACGCATCTCCACATCGTGCTTGCTTTCATCAATGCCCAAATTACTCAGCAGGGTAGCGGCATCGGTTTCGGCATTCCAACCTTCGAGGTCGGCAAATTCGGCCTCCAATTCCGCGGTGCGCATACCGTCGGCCTCCGAAAAATCGGGCTTAGCATAGAGCGCGTCTTTTTCCTGCATGATTTCATACAGCCGTTTATGGCCCATAATGACCGTTTGAAGCACGGGAAAAGCATCAAATTCAAAGTGGTTCTGACGCAAAAAGGCCAGGCGCTTTCCAGGTTCAAGTTCTACACGTCCGGTGGTGGGGTCTTGTTCGCCAATGAGGATTTTAAGAAATGTGGATTTACCTGCGCCGTTGGCACCAATAACCCCGTAGCAATTTCCTTGCACAAATTTTACATTGACTTCATCGAAAAGGACGCGTTTACCGAATTGAAGGGAAAGATTTTGAACGGATAACATGTGTGATATTTTTTTGCGAAGATACGGACTAAATGTGCACGATTTTTATTTCGTACAGGTATAAACAAAGGCTGGAGGGAAGTTCCATAGGGTGAATCCCAGTTTCATATTTCCGTAGAGATTCAAGATTTTTTTTCGCGATTGAAGAGAATACTGAAACTGAACGAAAATGCCCTTGTTTTTAAGCGCTTTTCGGGAAGCTTCAAGAATCTCTTTGCGTAAACTTGAACTGAGAATGGATAGGGGTACGGAGGAAACAATGACGTCGACTTCGGATAACCCTTGATCGTGAATCATTTGGCAAAGATCCGTGGCCGAACCGTGGATAATACACACTCTGGGGTCCTGAATTTTTTCAACCAATTCCTGATAAAAAACTTCGTTCAATTCAACGAGGAATAAGCGCGCATCAGGTTTCATTTTGTGCAGGAGAAACGGCGTGAAAGCGCCTGTTCCGGGACCAAGTTCCACCAATACATCCATGCGTTCAAAGGGAATGTGCTCAATGATTTTTCGGGCTAAAAAACGGGAACTCGGGGTTACGGACCCTACCGTTTTTCCTCGCTGGATAAACTGAGTAAGAAATCTGGATTTCGACAATTTATTGATTTAAAATGAAGTTACTTCCTCGAATAATACCCAAAGCTTTTCCTATAAGTGGTTCCGTAGCAAAGGGATTCAAAGCGTTATCCGCAAGCGGTGAATCATTAACCGAAGCATTGGGTAAATACAGCGTTAAATCCGCAAACGACCGAGCATCGATCGGATGGGTTGGGATTCCAAATGTTTGACGGTTGCGCAACGACAACAGTTCCACTACCAGGTCGCTTCCTAATCCAGAAAAATGGGTTAATCCAGCATAGAGGGATGGGAGTTGAAGTGCTCCAAAGCATGCCTCGATGAAAGGAACCCGTTTATTATCTGAGATCACCGAATGATGATCGCTTACCACGGCATCAATTATTCCCGATTTCAAGGCAAGGATCAAATTTTTTCGATCTTCTTCGCTTCGCAATACCGGACGAACCTTAAAACGCGTGTCAAAGGATAGAACGCGTTCTTCGGTGAAACAGAGGTTCATAGCGTGCACGTCGCAGGTTAGGGGAACGCCCGCGTTTTTCGCTTGTTCAATCAACGGAATACTTTCCTTACAAGAAATTCCTGTAATATGTATAGGATTTCCTGTGTATTTTGCCAATTCGATGGCTTGAAGAACTTGCAGGGTTTCATCAAAGGACGGGTGACCGGGTAGCCCGGTTCGGGTAGATGCTAATCCTTCATTTACTTGAAAAACAGCTTGATAATCCGTCGAGTAGGCTGGAATCATGATGGAGGCATTCAAGTCGTTGGAATACTGCAATGCCTGAAGGTAAAGGCGAGCATTCAACGCTTGATTGTCGGAAAACCAGCGTGTACCGGCCTCCTTCATATCCGCCATTTCTGCAAGATGCTTTCCATGTAACCCTTTGCTTATGGCGCCTATCGGGTGTATCTGAACAGCATGGGTTGACGAGGTTCGAAATTTATATTCTACGGCACTGCGTGAATCCGTTGCGGGTTGGTCGTCGGGAAGCACGCCCACATGGGTAAAGCCTCCAACGGCAGCGTCATCCAAGCCTTTTAATAGTCCTCCTCCTTCATCGCTGCCAGGGTCATTAAATCCGCACTTAAAATCGACCCAGCCTTGAGAAACATGAAGCTGAGGTACGGAAATGAGGGTAGCTTCGGGATCATCGATGGAGGTGGCAATGCCTTTTATGTGTCCCTCTTCAATTAAAAGGTCTTTGCTCGTATTATGGTGGGGTGATTGCGTATCCGTAATTCGAACGGCTTTGAGTAGGATTTTCATGGATTGATAAATTTTATGACGGCCATTTCCGCCATGGCAAAGATAAGGGCAAGAATAACGAAAATCTCCCAAGATGCGTTGGGTTTATCCAGGGTAATGCTGTAAGAAGAAGCTCCGCGGGCTAAAGAACTGTAGTTAATTCTATCCATCCCCTTTCGTGAAAAGGTCTCTTGGATTCCTGCTTGATTCTTATAATTCAAGTTGGATTCACCTCGGTTTAAGTTAATTCCAATCTTTGCCTGAAGGTCGGCACCCGTTACTTGGTAAATCCCTTCATTCATGCGTTCTAACATTTCCGGAGTGTTTAATTGAACACTCACAAGATTTCCGCGTTGGGTCTGACGTGGAATAAAGGTTTCTTGATTGCGAACGAGTTGAACAGGTTCCTCGGAAAGGTTCGATTTTTCCATCGATAGCATGGAGGATTCACCGAGAATGTAGTACAAGGGGAGGGATCGAATGCTTAATTCTGCTGCGCGCAAAAGCAAGGAAGGGTACAAGGCATGCCGCACGAGGCCACCGTTTGATTCCTCCGTGGAACCGGTCAATAAAAACACATTCCCAACCGTTCGGTAATGAAGCAATAATGGTAGTTTATTTCTAAGAATGATTAAAGGTTCAGCATTCGATTGATTGGAGGAGCCCATGCGATAAATGCGTTTCATCAGGGGTAAGTTTAGATCTTGTTTTTCCTTTTCAAACATCCCGCGAAAAAAAGCACTTCGATATCGGATTTCGCTGACTTGATTTCCTGCGTCCATAGTGCCAGAAAACGGAGTCATTCCCAATTTTTTAAGTAGATAATTGTATTCATCCTGGTTGATATCCTTCCCGGGAATAATGAATATACTACCGCCTTGGGCCACGAACGCTTTTAAAGCGTCTGCGTTTCCACTCGGAAGGCTGTTCAATTCGTTGAGCACCACGAGATCGTTGTTGGATAAATCTTGTGCATTAAAGGATTCTTCGTTTCGAGAAACAATTTCATAATAGGGTTCGGTTTTAAACGCTTTTTCAGGAAAAGCACCCGATTCCTTTCCATTAATTAGGAGCACTTTGCCTGATTTTGCAGATCGATTGGTAAAATAAAAGGCGTCATCCCAAATAACCGTTGGATCCGAAAGACTTAGGGTTCCTTCCAAAAAACCGGTAGTGGTTGGGGTAATTAAAAAATAAGACACCTGGGACTCGTTGCTTTTTAAGGAAACATTGGTGGAACGTTTATTTCCTTCGAAATCCAAGCCGACATTCAGATTTTCAACCGGCATTTCGCTGCAGTTTTTTACACGAAAAAACAATTTAATGGGTTGCCCGGGTTTATGCACCGGCTCTTCAGTCCAAAGGGAGTCAATGGTTCTGTTTTCCATTTTTTGAGGAATTATTTGAAGGACATGATTTTCCACCGGCATTGGAAGCATATTGGGTTTGTACGCAGCTAAGTCCGAGGTGCAGGTTTGAAAATCGGAAACCAGAATGCGTTGTACGGAAGCAATTTTTCCGATTTCGCGGTGGTATCGCGTAATATATTCGTCTTGAAAAGTCAATACAGTTCCGAGGTGCCGTGGTGTTCGGTTGAGTTGAACTTCATCCAAGTACCGAAACGCCGTGGCTTTGGTATGGAGTTTTCGTTCGATTCCGGATAAAGCATTGGTGCAGATAATGAAGCGCATTTTTGAATTCGCCTCATTGATGATACGTTTTGAAATTTCTTTGCTTTCGGATAGGAGAGACCCTTCCACGCCTTTGGCACTCATTGAATAGGAATTATCGAGGTAAATTAGGGTAACAGGAATTCCATCTTTGGCTGGACCCTTACCTTTAAACATTGGTTGGGCAAAGGCGAAAATTAAAGCAGAAATTAACAGTAGACGAAAAGCGAGAATTAACCAACGCTTCAAATTTTTTACCGATTTTTTTTCTTGCTCTTGTTGCTTGATGTATTTCAACGAGGGGAAGTAAAATCGTTTGTGTCTTCTGAAATAAAATAAATGAATCAGAATGGGAATTGCAAGCAGGATCAAAAACCAAAGGTACTCGGGATGTACAAACGACATATTTCAAAAATACGAATAATCTGTAAACGGAAGGACAAAAAAAAGCCTCGACACTTCGAGGCTAAAGATTATTTAATGGCTTCCCAACGCTTTTTGAGATCGGCTGATTTTGCTTCATCCCCAAGCATATAATACACTTTCCATCCAATATCCAATCCCGTTTTGTCGGAAGGATTTTTTTCTAAAAAGGCATCAAGATACCGCGGAATACGGTTCATGATTTCCGAGGCTTGTTTTTCAATCTTGGGAATATTCGGATCCTTTGGTTTTAATTCCGAGGCAGAATTCGACAAATCCCTTGACCAATTAAACATGAAGGTGCAGTACTGATAGATAGATTCCGCATACAAGGGATCAATGGTAAGTGCCTTTAAAAAAGCGGCTTCTGCACGATCGTTTTGTTTTAATTCCATTAAGGAAGTCCCGAGCACTACGAAAAGGGATTTATTCGTAGGGTCCATCGTTGTAGCCTCATTCAAAAATTTTTCGGTGGAGGCCATATCGTTTTTCTGCAGGTTGAGGTTAATGAGGGAAATTAAAATGTCAATGTCTTTCGGCATCGTTTCGTACACCATTTTACCCAAACTATCCGCTTGAGCAAATTTCTTTTGGAATATCAAGGTATCAATGGAGCGAACCAACGAAAGCTTGGTATTTGTTGATGCATCTTCGTAGGTTTCATTGACCAGTTTCGCTATTTCATAGGCCGTCATAAACATCATTGTGGCCTCAGGATAGTTTTTTGCGGTGAATAGGCTCAAACCCGTATTGAAATAAAACCCTGTTTTTTGATTAATGAATTCCTTAATGTCATCTTTTTCCGATTTAGCTTTCGGGGCATTTAGAATCGTACTAAAACTTTGTTTAACCACACGTTCATAGGAAGAAATTTGTGCAGTGTCCGGTTCCTTACCCTTAACCGCGGCTTCAACCATGGCGCATTCCATGAGGCCATAATATATTTTCCCTCGATATTTATGCATGTCCAAAGCGTTGGCTGTTTCCGTATTAACCGCCGCTAAATCAATAGCTGCTTTGGCTGAAGACAAGGCTTTTTTGTTGGATTCCATATCTCCCATCAGTGGGACATATTTTTTTAAGGCGTTATGGGCGTCCGTTACATTGGATTTTTGCGCCCAAAAACTGGCTAAAAAGCACGCTAAAATTACGGTGGATAGAATTTTCATGGTTAGATATTATTCGTTATCATTAGGTTCTTCTTCTATTTCTGAAGGGTCTTCCGGTTCATCAACATTCATGCCCTCATTACTCAAAACTTCGCCTTGATTATCCGCGACCATGATTTCTTCATCTTCGTCGGGTTCTTCACTTTTAGGAACGCGGGCAATCGCTGCAATTTCGGAATTATTTTTCAAATTAATCAATTTTACCCCTTGAGCTGCTCTACCCATGGTACGAATGGTGTCCACATGCATGCGTATAATAACGCCCTGTTTCGTGATGATCATTAAATCGTCCTCATCCACCACATTTTGAATCGACAACAGTTTTCCAGTCTTTTCCGTAATGTTAATGGTTCGAACCCCTTTTCCACCGCGGTTCGTGATGCGGTATACCGGTTCCTTATCCTCGGGATCGTTCAGATACGTGCGTTTTCCAAATCCTTTTTCCGAAACCACCAGAATGGTAGAGAAAATATCATCTACGCATATCATTCCGATCACTTCATCCCCTTCGTTTACCAAGGAAACCCCCCGAACTCCTGAGGCATTTCTTCCCATTGGACGAACTTTAGCCTCATTAAATCGAATGGCTCTTCCGGAAGCAGTGGCTAAAACGATTTCATTGCTGCCATTGGTCAGTTTTGCCTCCAATAGCTCATCGTTTTCCCGAATTCCTATGGCATTGATACCGTTGGTTCTTGGACGGGAATAAGCCTCTAAGGACGTTTTTTTAATCACCCCTTGCTTGGTGCACATGATGATGAAATTGTTGTTGATGTATTCCTGATCCGTTAGGTCTTGAACTTTCACATAAGCCTTCACTTTATCGTCCTGAGGAATCTGGATCAAGTTCTGGATTGCACGCCCTTTGGCTAATTTGTTGCCTTCCGGGATTTCGTAAACGCGCATCCAAAAACAACGACCTTTTTCCGTAAAGATTAACAAGTAATTATGGTTAGTCGCCATGAACAAATGCTCCAAAAAGTCTTTGTCACGCGTAGTAGAACCCTTGGACCCCATTCCACCACGGTTTTGGACCTTGTATTCGCTCAGGTTAGTGCGTTTGATATACCCGGCATGCGAAATCGTTACTACCACTTCATCATCGGCAATGAGGTCTTCCATCCGCATTTCCGAGGCGCCATATTCAATTACGGACCGTCGCGCATCACCGTATTTGGCTTTAACCTCCATCAATTCATCCTTGATGATTTGCATTCTGCGCTCTTCTTTGTCCAGAATGTCTTTTAAGTCCGCAATGAGTTTCATTAAATCATCGTACTCACTGCGCAATTTATCTTGCTCCAGTCCGGTCAGTTGCCGTAGACGCATATCGACAATGGCACGAGTCTGAATCTCGCTCAAGCCGAATCGCTCCGAAAGGCGTTCGCGTGCATGGTCGGGACTGTCCGAAGTTTTAATGATTTCAATGACTTCGTCGATGTTATCCGAGGCAATGATGAGCCCTTCTAAAATATGGGCACGCTCTTCTGCTTTTCGCAATTCATAACGGGTTCTACGCACCACCACATCGTGCCGAAACAGGATGAACTGGTCGATGATTTCACGCAAGTTGAGTAAGCGCGGACGACCGTCAACTAAACAGATGTTGTTTACGGAAAAAGAGGTTTGCAGCGCAGAATATTTAAATAGCTTGTTTAATACGACATTCGCGATTGCTTCACGTTTAATTTCAAACACAATGCGCATTCCGTTACGGTCGGATTCATCGCGCAAGTCGGAAATTCCTTCAATTTTTTTATCGTTGACTAATTCGGCAATTTTTTTAATCATTTCGGCCTTATTCACCTGGTAGGGAATCTCGGTTACCACGATTTGCTCCCGACCTTGAACCTCCTCGATTTCCGCCTTACCCCGAAGTACAATCCTACCTCTGCCTGTTAGCAACGCGTCGCGAACCCCCTCGTATCCGTAAATAATTCCTCCGGTTGGGAAATCAGGCGCTTTAACCAGCGTTAACAGCTGTTCATCGCTCAACTCCTTATCGTCAATCACCGCTACGATTCCATCAATCACTTCCGATAAATTATGGGGAGCCATATTCGTGGCCATTCCTACGGCAATTCCCGCAGCGCCGTTCACTAAAAGGTTGGGTATTTTGGTGGGAAGGACACTAGGTTCCTCCAAACTATCGTCGAAATTCGGCTTAAAATCTACCGTTTCTTTGTCGAGATCCTCCAACATATCTTCGGCGATTTTTTTGAAACGCGCCTCCGTGTAACGCATTGCGGCAGGAGAGTCTCCGTCCACGCTGCCAAAATTTCCTTGTCCATCGACTAGGGGATAGCGCAGGGACCAATCTTGCGCCATCCGAACCATGGTGTCATACACCGAACTATCGCCATGCGGGTGGTATTTCCCTAAAACTTCTCCAACAATACGTGCGGATTTTTTGTACGGGCGATTGGAAAGAACTCCTAAGTCCTGCATTCCGTAAAGTACTCTTCGGTGCACAGGCTTGAAACCGTCGCGAACGTCTGGTAGGGCACGTGACACAATAACCGACATCGAATAATCGATGTAGGCAGATTTCATTTCATCCTCAATGTTTATCTGTATAATTCTCTCTCCTTCTGGCATATTTTATTCTAACTAGGTGGGTTTAATTCAGTCAGCAAAGGTAAGGAAATCTTGATGTTAATTTGGTGTTAAGTGGGTATTTTACGAACAAAAAACAGCCAAAAATGTGAATAAAAAGTTTTTTTAATCGATCCTTCCTTGGATAACGTATTTACTTGCGTGACGAGCAAGATTTAAGTTTATATTTGTAAAATTTTAGTTCATTCATGGAGGCCAAGTTTTCTGCGGGAGTTAAGAATTTATTGAAGGTAAGTAAGGAAGAGGCAATTCGCTTGAAGAACGAATATGTGGCTCCTGAACACTTTTTAATTGCCATAATAAAGTCGGATGAAGCAAAAGCCCATTCGCTGCTTAAAGAGTTTGATGTTCCCTTTGAAGCAATGTTATTAGAATTGGAGCGAATCTTGGCGAAGTCAGCTCAAGGAACCCTTTTTCAACCAAACCCAATTCCTTTACTGAAGCAATCGGAAAACATTCTAAAACAATCGTTCCTGGAATCCAAAGTGTTTAAGTCAAAAATCATTGGTACGGAGCATATTTTGTTAACCATGCTCAAATATGAAGACAGTGCCGCATGCCAAATACTCAACAAGCATGGAATTGTATATGAAAATTTAAAAGATGAATATATGTCAATGAATAAAAATTATACTGCGCCTAAAGCGGAATTTCCGGGAAGTCGGGAAGAGGATGAAGACGGAGGAGGAATTCCGAAAAAACCGAGTGATTCAAAATCGAAAACCCCGGTATTGGATAACTTCGGACGCGATCTCACTAAACTCGCCGAATTAGGGAGATTGGATCCCATCGTTGGACGTGAGAAAGAAATTGAGCGTGTAAGCCAGATTCTTTCGCGCCGTAAAAAGAACAATCCTATACTCATTGGTGAACCGGGGGTTGGAAAAAGCGCTATCGCCGAAGGATTGGCTTTGCGCATCGTGCAACGCAAAGTTTCGAGAATTTTGTTCGAAAAACGGGTAGTATCCCTGGATCTTGCCTCCTTAGTGGCGGGCACCAAATACCGAGGACAATTTGAGGAGCGGATGAAAGCGGTGATGCAAGAACTCGAGAAAAATCCCGATGTGATCTTGTTCATCGATGAAATTCATACCATTATTGGGGCTGGAGGAGCCAGCGGTTCCTTAGACGCTTCCAACATGTTCAAGCCGGCACTCGCTCGAGGAGAACTTCAAGCGATTGGAGCTACTACCCTGGATGAGTATCGTCAGTATATTGAAAAAGACGGGGCTCTGGAGCGACGCTTTCAGAAAGTAATTGTAGAGCCAACCAACATTGAGGAAACTATTCAGATTTTGAATAACATCAAAGAACGCTACGAGGAACATCACATGGTGCAATACACGCCTGAAAGCATCGAGGCGTGTGTTAAATTAACGGAGCGCTACATCACGGATCGGCATTTACCCGATAAAGCCATTGATGCTTTGGATGAAGTTGGATCTCGTGTACACATTACCAACATTAATGTGCCTCAAGAAATTTTGAACATTGAGCAGGAAATTGAACAAATTAAGGTGCGTAAGGGCGAAGTAATTAAAGCCCAGCAGTTTGAACGTGCCGTAGAATTGCGGGATGCAGAACGAAAACTCGGAGAAAAACTGGAATTGGAAAAAAAGAAATGGGAGGAAGCCTCAAAAAATAACCGAATTACCATTACGGAAGAAAATGTGGCCGAGGTCGTTTCCATGATGAGCGGCATTCCGTTGACGAAAGTTTCACAATCAGAAACGGGGAAATTGGTCAACATGGCGGATGCGCTGAAAGGTAAAGTGATCGGACAAGATGAAGCCGTGAATAAGGTAGTTAAAGCGATTCAACGCAATCGTGCAGGATTGAAGGATCCGAATAAACCCATTGGTTCCTTCTTTTTCTTGGGACCAACAGGGGTGGGAAAAACCCAATTAGCGAAAGTTTTGGCGAAATACCTGTTTGATACCGAAGACGCCCTGATTCGCATTGATATGTCGGAATACATGGAGAAATTTAGCATTTCTCGATTGGTCGGTGCGCCTCCAGGATATGTAGGTTATGAAGAAGGAGGACAGCTTACCGAAAAAGTACGCAGAAAACCTTACTCCATTATCTTGCTGGATGAAGTTGAAAAAGCACACCCGGATGTGTTCAATCTTCTCCTTCAGGTGTTGGATGATGGTCACATGACGGACGGTCTGGGACGAAAAATTGATTTTAAGAATACCATTCTTATTATGACCTCGAACATTGGAGCACGTCAGCTACAAGACTTCGGAACAGGAGTCGGTTTTGGAACCAAGGCAAAGGAAGAATCGAAAGACGAGAATTCTAAAGGAGTGATTCAAAATGCGCTTCGCAAAGCCTTTTCTCCTGAATTCTTAAATCGTGTAGACGACATGATTATGTTCCGAACCTTGGAGCGCGAAGACATTCATAAAATCATTGACCTGGAGTTGGATAAATTATACAAGCGAATTCAGGATTTGGGATATTTTTTAGAACTCACCGAAAAAGCCAAAGATTTTATTGTAGAGCGCGGGTATGATGAGAAGTTTGGGGCAAGACCGTTAAAACGAGCAATCCAAAAATTCATCGAAGATCCACTCGCTGAAGGGATCATTAATCAAAACCTGAACGAAGGGGATAAGGTGATTATGGACCGTGAGGAAGGAAAGGATGAATTAACTGTACAATTCAAAAAAGGGAAATCCAAGAAAACGGATTCTTCCAAAGATAAACCGGAAGCATAGCGAACTCTAAAGGTGCGAACAAGGGGCTAAGGCCCCTTTTTTATTGCCTTTATACTTTAGCAATGGTTTCGCTCATGTATTCGCCGGCCTTGAGTTTGCCTACGATGCGTGAAAAAGCGTCGATCGTATAGCGTACATCCTCCAAAGTGTGAACAGCCGTTGGGATGAGACGCAGAATAATCATGCCTTTTGGAACAACTGGATAAACCACCATCGAACAAAAGATGTTGAAGTTTTCTCGTAGGTCGTAAATCAAGTTGGTGGATTCGGGAATGGATCCGTTAAGATAAACAGGCGTTACGCACGAGTTGGTTGGGCCAATTTCAAAACCGGCATTTTTTAATCCGGATTGCAGTGCGTTGGTAATTTCCCAAAGTTGACTTTTAAATTCAGGTTTGTTACGTATTAATTCCAAGCGTTTTAACGCTCCAGCAACCAAGGGTAGGGGCATGGCTTTGGCGAAAATTTGCGACCGCATGTTGTAACGGAGGTATTCAATGACTTGGGCATCACTAGCAATAAACCCCCCAATCATCGCAAAGGACTTGGCAAAGGTTCCGAAATAAATATCAATATCATCCTGAACTCCTTGTTCTTCTCCGGTCCCGGCACCTGTTTTTCCCAAGGTTCCAACACCATGAGCATCGTCCACGAATAAGCGAAAGTTGAATTTCTTTTTTAACGCGACAATTTCTTTCAATAATCCTTGATCGCCACGCATCCCGAAAACTCCTTCGGTTATTAACAAGATAGCTCCGCCGGTTTCTTCTGCAAGTTTGGTGGCGCGTTCTAATTGTTTTTCACAATCTTCAATATCGTTGTGCTTGAAAACATAGCGTTTACCCATGTGAAGACGCACCCCGTCCAAAATGCAAGCATGTGATTCGGCATCATAGACAATCACATCATGGCGATCTACTAAGCAATCAATCGCAGAAACAACCGCCTGATATCCAAAATTCACCACGATGGCATCCTCCTTTGATTCAAAATCCGCTAGTTCTCGCTCGAGTTGTTCGTGCAAATTCGAATTACCGCTCATCATACGGGCACCCATCGGCATGGCAAAGCCAAAAGATGTTCCTGCCTCCGCGTCCGCTTTTCGCACCTCCGGATGGTTGGCTAAACCAAGGTAATTATTCAAGGACCAATTCAGTTTTTCGACACCTCGAAAATGCATGTGAGGCCCGATATCTCCTTCCAGTTTGGGAAAGGTGAAGTACCCGTGGGATTCTTTGGCATGCATCCCTATCGGTCCGCGGTTTGCTTGTATTTTTTCAAATATATCGGCCATATAAAAGGATTGATTTACAAAGGTAAAGTTAAAACATCAATAACCATGAATATCTATAAGACTTTGCTTAATAATAGATGGCTCGACGAACCTTCGATACATATTTAGCAAGCCGAATAACTTGCTTCGTGTATCCAAATTCATTGTCGTACCACGTATATAATACCACATTTTTACCGTCTTTCGATACAATGGTAGCATTGGAGTCAAAAACCGAACAACAAGTATTTCCGATAATATCGGAAGAAACCAATTCAGGATCAAAGGAATAGTAAATTTGATTCACTAAGGGACCTTGTAAGGCAGCCTCTTTAATCAACTCGTTGATCGCTTCAACAGAAGTGGACGAATGCAATTCCAAGCTTAGAATAGCCAAGGATCCGTTGGGAGTAGGTACACGCACTGCATTGGCAGTCAATTTATCTTTTAACGAAGGAATAACTTTCGTTACGGCACTTCCTGCTCCGGTGGAGGTGATCACCATATTGACGGCCGCTGATCTTCCACGTCGGGGTTTGTCATGCATGTTATCCAACAGATTTTGGTCATTCGTATAGGCATGTACGGTTTCAATATGGCCTTTTACAATACCAATTCGATCTTCAATTACTTTAAGAATGGGACTGATTGCGTTGGTGGTACATGAAGCTGCGGAATACAAATGTTCTTCCTCTAACTTGAGGGTTTTTTCATTGATTCCAAAAACGATGTTGGGCATTTCTTTTCCAGGTGCGGTTAAAATGACACGAGAAACCCCTTGGGAATTAAGGTGTCGAGATAAGGCTTGTTGATTGGTGTAAATCCCCGTGTTATCAATGACCAAGGCATTGGAAATTCCATAGTCGGTATAGTCGACTTCTTCGGGATTCGAAGCATGGATCATATGAACTACTTGACCGTTAATTATCAAGCATTTTCGCTCAATATCTACGTTTACACTTCCTTTGAATGCGCCGTGCACGGAATCGTTGCGGAGTAAGCTTGCGCGTTTAAGAATGTCTTTTTCGGAATTTCCGCGCGTCACAATCGCTCGAAGACGCAGTTGTTGACCTTTACCGGCCTGACGAATCAACTCTCGAGCCGCTAGTCGTCCAATTCTTCCAAACCCGTACAAAACAACATCGCGAGGTTCAAATCCTGGGCTTTGGGTGTCGGCAAGTCCTTCCAGTTTTTTTGAGAGGAATTCGCGCATGTGCATGTCGGGGGATTCACTGATCCATTCATTGGCCAATTTTCCGATATCTAATTTCGAAGGAATTAAGTTAAGGGATGCGATTTCTTCGGCTAGATTAGCAGTGGTAAAGACATCGATGGGTTTATTTACCACCTTTCCTGCGTATTCATGCAAATTCAAAAGCTCAGAAATGGTAATATCAGTCAAGTGATGGCGAAATAAAACCAGTTCAATGCCTTGGTCGTACATGAGTTCTCCTACTTTACTTTGAAGCTTAACCGCAGCGCGTTCTTGCTCGAGGTGTTTTTTTAATTCTTGTTCGTATCCCAAAAGTGAATCCATAGTGACTTAAAACGTAATTTAATGAAGAAAAAAGGCTGCATAAAGCAGCCTAAAAGATTAGCCTAAATAAGTTTTTAACAATTTATTTCGTGAAGTATGGCGCAATCTACGGATCGCTTTTTCTTTGATTTGACGGACGCGCTCGCGGGTTAGATTGAACTTGCATCCAATCTCTTCCAACGTGAGTCCGTGATTCATTCCGATACCAAAAAACAAGCGAATAATTTCACGTTCTTTATCGGTTAAGGTGCTCAATGAGCGCTCAATTTCACGCTGTAGGGATTCATTCATCAATCCAGAATCGGTGCGTTCGGATTCCGTATTGACCATAACGTCGATGAGGGTCCCTCCGTCTTCGTTGCTGGTGAGCGGCGCATCTACGGAAACATGCCTGCCCGCAACATTTAAGCTCTCCTTAATTTTTTCTTCCGGAACCTCCAGTGCCTCGGCTAATTCTTCCGCGGAAGGTGCGCGTTCGTATTCTTGTTCGAGTCTAGAAAAGGCTTTGTTGATTTTATTCAGTGAACCAACTTGATTCAAGGGAAGTCGTACAATTCGAGCTTGTTCCGCCAGTGCTTGAAGTATGGACTGACGAATCCACCATACAGCGTAGGAAATGAATTTAAATCCACGGGTTTCGTCGAATTTCTGTGCCGCTTTGATCAGTCCAAGGTTTCCTTCGTTGATTAAGTCGGGAAGGGTTAATCCTTGGTTTTGGTATTGTTTTGCCACTGAAACTACGAAACGAAGGTTTGCACGGGTTAATTTTTCCAAGGATTTTTGATCTCCTTCCTTGATTTTTCGTGCAAGTGCTACTTCTTCTTCCGCGGTAATTAACTCTTCGCGACCAATATCTTGAAGGTATTTATCAAGGGATTGACTTTCGCGGTTCGTAATGGATTTGGTAATTTTAAGTTGTCTCATGTTGGATAGTTACTTTAACTTAGGTGATTAACGATTTAAGCAAAGTAAAACCAAAAAATAGGTTTAGAAAAATTTTTTCTTTCCAAATTCCAACAACTTATTAACCTTTAATTCTTAATAACTTTTTTATGTTACAAACCAAATCCCTTGTAGTCTCTTGCGCCATTACTACCAACGATTTCCAACAAAATTCCGCGGTTGACTCCGTTCAGTTTTTCGGTTAGTTCTTCCACGGACTCTATAGGGTCATTGTTTACTTTCGTAATGACGGTTCCCTCGGTTATTCCCAGTGTTTTTAGTTTCCCAGCAGCGATGGTTTTTACTTTTACTCCAAAGGAAAGGTTCAAGTCTTTTCGCTCTTTTGCCGTCAACTCAACAAAGGTAGCTCCCAAGGCGAAATTCTTGGAAATCTCTTCCTTGCTTAACAGTTCGGTGTCTCCGTCTTTGTTGCGAAGGGTAATGTCCAAGGTTTCTTCGTTGCCACTTTTCTTACGCACCGTCACCACTACCTTATCTCCAGGGCGTTGTTTTCCAATTTCCTCTTGAAGTTGAGCGGGAGAATTCACCTCCTTGGTGCCAATCTTGAGAATAACATCCCCGGTTTTTAGTCCTGCTTTATCGGCGGAACCCCCATCGACCACAGAATTGATGTAAACACCTTTCAAATTCGGTAGCTTTTCTTTTTCCTTGAGTTCTTGATTGATGGAACTGATTTGGACTCCTAAATAAGCCCGTTGTACTAAACCATAATCGATTAAATCCTTAACTACTTTTTCCACCAAATTCACCGGGATAGCAAACGAATACCCACTATAAGCTCCCGTTTGTGAGGCAATCGCCGTATTGATCCCTACTAATTCTCCCACGGTGTTCACCAGGGCGCCCCCGCTGTTTCCTGGGTTTACGGCAGCATCGGTTTGGATGAAAGATTCAATGGGCACAACGCTTTTATCGGTTCGCTCCGAAAGTAAGTTAATGTTGCGTGCTTTGGCACTCACAATTCCCGCTGTTACCGTAGAGGTTAGATTGAAAGGATTTCCAACTGCCAATACCCATTCGCCAATTTTGAGTTGGTCGCTGTTCCCGAATTTCATGGGTTTCAAGTCGCTTGCTCCATCAATTTTTAACACCGCCAAATCGGTGGATGGGTCGGCCCCAATTATTTTGGCCGTATATTCTGCGTTGTCGTTTAAAATTACATGGATTTCAGCAGCGTTCTCAATCACATGATTGTTGGTTACAATGTAGCCTTCGGATGAAATTATCACTCCCGATCCCGCGCCGGATCCGAATTGTTTATATTCGCGTCCCCCAGCACCTGGACCATAAAAAAACTCTTGAAAGAGGTCGCGTTGAAAGGTTGTGGAAACCACTTTTGTCGTTACGTGAACCACGGAATTGATGCTCATTTCAGAAGCCTTGGTTAAATCGGGAAGTATATCCCCATTCATTCCAACGGTTTTTGCATAATACGCTTGGCCATCTAGAACGCGTTCGGACTTTTTCGAACTTGTCTTGTTGAACGCCCAATAGGCCGCTAAGGGTAATGTTCCACAAAGGGTGGCTAAACCAACTACGGTTAACAAAAGTTTTCTATTCATATTCTATGGATTTTAGTATGCAAGTTTAAGAACCTTCCATCATTTGTAAAATTACCCCGCTGTTAAAGATTGTTAAGCAGTTTACGCAACATTTTTTTACTTTTGAAGCGTGAATTTTGAATTTCAAAAGTATCAAGGCACCGGAAATGATTTTGTGGTCTTGGACAATCGCGATGCGCGGTATTCTACGATAACAGTCGATCAAATTCGGCAATTCTGCGATCGAAAAATGGGCGTTGGATCGGATGGCCTCATTCTAATAAACCCTTGCATGGAGGCCGATTTTGAAATGGTTTTTTACAATCCAGATGCTTCGAAAAGTTTTTGTGGTAACGGTGCGCGCTGTGCGATCGCTTTTGTGCGTGACCATAACATGGACATGCATCACCAACGATTTTTAGCCATCGACGGAATGCATGCTTATCGTGTAGAAAAGGATCAATTGGCGGTTCAAATGAGCGATGTTCAGGAAGTGCTACCCTTGGATGAATTTCGTGGATTGGTAAACACAGGTTCGCCCCATATGGTAATTAAAAGTCAGGATATTTCGACGCCTAACGTCATATCCCTTGGGCAACAGATTCGATATTCAGAAACCTATGTGAAGGAGGGAGTTAATGTCAACTTGATGTGGCCCATAGATCAAAATTCTCTGGCAATAGGCACCTACGAGCGAGGGGTAGAAAATGAAACCCTTTCTTGCGGCACCGGAGCTACTGCTTGCGCTTTGTATTATGCCGATTCAGAGGGACTGAATGAAGGAAGCATCCAAGTGCATACCAAAGGGGGAATGTTAACCGTAGATTTCAGGCGTTCCATGGGTGTGTTTAAGCATGTTTGGCTTAAAGGTCCTGCGGTGTCGGTCTATTCAGGAAATTGCACGTTATGAACCAAGCCCTCATTGGAACACATCTTTATCTAAGGGCCGTCGAGGTCAACGATGCCTCGCACCTCTTCATTTGGGAAAACAACCCGTCGAATTGGCGCATAAGTCAAACCGAAGTTCCATTTTCCATGCACAACATTCATCAGTTAATCGAACAATTCTCCAATCCAAGAGCTTCGGGACAATTGCGCTTAATGATGGTGCATAAGCAAAGCCAAAAAGCCGTGGGTACTATCGATTTGTACGACATTAATTTCAAACACGGGTTTGCTTCCGTGGGGATTTTAATTGCAGAAGAAGCCCATCGAGGGCAGGGTTATGCGGAGGATGCCATGCAGCTCTGCATCGATTATTGTAAAGAACACCTGGACTTATATAACCTACAATGCTTCGTTCATGCCGACAATACCGCGAGTTTGGGCCTGTTCAGGAAATTAAATTTCCGTGAAGTGGGTATGCGTAAGGAATGGTATCTTTACCGAGATGCACGCATCGATGAAATTATTTTTCAATTATGTCTAAAAAATCATCAAAAAAAGGCTTAATAATCGCGGTAATCGTGGCAGGTGTCGGGGTGATTGGAGGTCTCTTAATGCTTCCAAAACTGAAGGTTTATTGGGCAGGAATGACGGTATCCGTCAATCAAGAAAGCCGTCCTTTTTTAATAAAAGACTCCATAAGTCCCGAAGCATTGGCTGAATCCTTGAAAAACCAATCCTTCATTGATAACACGGAAGATTTCTTGCGGGTTGCCCGCTATAAACGATTGACCAAATCGCGGATTGCAATCGGGATGTATGAAATTGATCCTCGAACTTCCTACCGAACGTTGTTGAACGGGTTTACGCTCAATTCTGCCGGGAACGGCAATGCCGAGGTGGAAGTAACTGTAACCTTCAATAATTGCAAAACGCTTCAGGAAATGGCCGGAAAAGTATCCAAATCGTTGCGGTTAGATAGCTCCGCATTGATGAATCACCTGCTCGATGGAAACACGTTACGTCAATTTAGTTTTACACCCGAACAATTGCCTGCCTTGTTCATTCCCAATACCTATCGATTGTTTTACGATACCGATGAAAAGGCCTTTACGAAATTTATGGCGAAAGAATTTCATCTTTTTTGGAACGAGCCCAGGACGGCTAAAATGAAATCCATAGGACTCAATGCGCCCAGTGAGGTCGCTACCTTGGCCAGTATCGTTTATGCCGAACAATCGCGCAATGCCGACGAATGGCCTATTATTGCAGGGCTTTATTTGAACCGAATCCGTCAAGGAATGAAACTGCAGTCCGATCCCACCTTTAAGTTTTGTTGGGGAAATCAATTAGATGGGGTTCAGCGCCTGTTAGCGGTGCATAGGAACATTGTTTGTTCTTACAATACCTATCAAATCAAAGGATTGCCTCCCGGTCCAATCAATCTTCCGAATAAAAAAGTGTTGGAAGCAGTGTTGAATGCCCCAAACGTGGATTTTCTTTATATGTGCGCAAAACCCGATTATTCCGGTCGCCATAATTTCGCAGTTACGGGTGCGGAGCATATGAAGAATGCCAAGATTTTTCAGGA
>Ga0214921_10001903_pt1 | contig 34971 bp, 28 predicted proteins | sample LL1505_MetaG_FD_177992 | JGI IMG/M metagenome (GOLD analysis project Ga0214921, IMG submission 177992) | Freshwater microbial communities from Lake Lanier, Atlanta, Georgia, United States - LL-1505 | ecosystem: Environmental > Aquatic > Freshwater > Lake | place: USA: Georgia | collected... | reverse complement strand
ATTATTATTGGCAATTATTGCCATTATATTTGATATGATAAATTTTACAAAATAATAGATATAAGAAATTTTAACATAATTTAATTAATGACGGATAGTAGTAAAGATTTATTATTATCTTCTTTATACACATTCTATGATAGTAATGATAAATATAAATCTATATTAAAAACAATTATTGAAGGAAAACATTTATTATCTTTGCGAATGATTGACTGGTTAGTTACAAGATATGCTAAAAATCATAATATAATTTACTGGATAAATGATATTGATGATAATATTTATTATAATTTACCAGAAAATTATTCAAATGAAAAATATAGAAAAATAACATTATATCTGGATTACAGAGCACAACTTAAATCATTTAAAAAATTTAATTTTGATGCTTTTAGAAGACATGACCGAATTTCATTTATGATTAATAATGAAAAACAACAAATAATTGAAACTACAATTGGACAATTAAATTTTTTTAAATGGGCTTTTAATAACAAAATAATAAATTATGCGATTGATAATCAAAAAATTATTTATGAAAATATGTCAAAATTTTCATATAAAAAACAATTTAAAATTTTCAATAAAAATTCATTAATTCCTAAACAAGATATTATTAATACAAAATGTTTTGTTACTTTTGATTAATATGTCGGAGTACTACCGATTTCAAATGCTACATGGCGAACATCTGGTTCAATGGTTGATATTCCCCAAGGACTTACAGCAACCTGAGGATTGGGTGGTTCAGAACGTAATTGTAAGTTAGCATTGCGAAGAGTTTGTCCAATGGTGTTTATACCGATATGGTATCCGGCAGTTAAAAAGTTTTGGTCGCGAATATCGCCAGTTCCAGCCGGATTTATTTCAGCCCATTTGGAATTACCGGCATCTTTTGGTAATAGATCACTGCTTGTTAGACGGTCGCGATTAAGATAAGAACCGTTATCAACAGTTTGAGGAGGTAATTGGGTAGCATCTTGGAAATTTTCAAAAGTTTCTCCTTTATTGGTTGCAACAGATCCATAATAATTATCATTTGGGTCTAATGGGCTAACATTTGGCATAACTTCTCCGTTACTGGCTCTTTTTGTGTCAGCTAATTTATTAGCATTATCTGCTACGGAAGGTAAATGGGGAGGTTGGTGAACATTAAACATATTGGTGGAATCAAAGGCATCATTTTCAAAACGTTCTATATTATCCATCTTACACTTAGAATTGTAAGAAATTAATAATAAAAGAGTTAATAATAATAAAATTGCGATTGAAAATGAAATAACGATTGAAGAACTACTATTAGAACTCATTTATATCTATCTATTATAATAATATAGATAAAATTATAATTTTAAAATATATTTTTTTAACCTTAAAATCTTTTTTTCCCAAATAGCAATATTTTGTTCATTTTTAATTTCTTCAAATAATAGTTTAGCATCATTAACATTTTTTAAATAAGTTTTTATTTTTTCGTTAATTTCATTTTCATAATTTTGAACTTCTTCCTCCCAATCTTCTTCTATTTCTTCTTTATTCCAATCAGTTTTATTATCATTAAACTCTTCAACATTAAGATTTTTTATTAACCATTTATTTGCGATTTTATTCGGTTGAATAAATAAACCAAAGAAAGAAATGTCAACAGTTATATTATAATCATTTAGTTTATTATTTTTTAAAATTGTTAGCATTTCATTAATATCTTTTTCATCACCATTAAAAGAACAATTTGTTTTATTATTAATAAATAAGTAAATATGTGATATATCATCTGAATAAGAATTATAATAGTTTGATTCAAGGTCTTGGTCTTTATTGAGCCAATCAGGATTATTCATTAAAGTTTCAAATGATAATTCATCAATTTCTTTTATTTTATTAATAGTAGATTCATTAACTTTTATCGGAATATGACATTCAATTAAATGATTTAAGACATTTTTAACTTTAATATCGTTAAGTTCTAACTTTAATGGTGATTCTAAATAAGAAACTGAATGATTTGATTTTTGTTGCGGAAATTTTAATAAATGTTTCATTCTATATAATATTAAGTTAATCGCTATATAAAATATGACGCAACAAAAAAATAATGTCAAACCTGTGGATTTTATTATTAGTTTTATTAGAAATGAAATATTAAATGAAGATATTCGTACAGAAATTATAAAACCTATATTAATTTATTTATTATATTATATAATTCCATTCGTTATTTTAATAATTATATTAAATTTTTTTACAACAATAATTGCCGTATTTCTTGTTTTCTATATTAGAAAATAATATATTTTATTAAATTAGATATAATGCAAAGAACTCGAAAAACAGGAGGTGAGGCAGCTTATCCACCGGCAGCAGATTACACCTACATAAATTCAGGATTAACTCAATCAGCAACTCCATCAATGAAAGGCGGTTCTTCATGTGCTATGTGTAACACTGGTGGTGGTTCTCGTCGCTTTGGTGGTTATTTTGCCGATCAAAAACAAAATGATGCTTATGACGCAACCCCTGATACTTTTGATGGTGGTGCACGTCGTCGTCGTCGTGGTACTCGTGGACGTCGTGGTGGTGCCCCAGTTGAACTAACTGCTTTCATATCAGCATTAGCGCTTCTAGGAGCTCGTCTATTAGCTGACAAAAATAGCTCATTCAATCTTTTCGCTTCCAACGAACGTCAAGAAGAACCAGCTGGTCTATACCAAGAACAAGTTGGTGGTGTTCGCCGTCGTCGCTCAGCTGCTGCTAAGAAACCAGCTGCCAAAAAACCGGCTGCCAAGAAAGCAACCCCCAAACGTCGTCCGGCTGCCAAATATTAAATAACATATTTCATATTATTTTTATTCTCATTTAAGTAAATAATTGAACGCGAAATTAATTCTTCGTCTTTAAACTTATTAAAATGATTGATAATAAACCAGCCTCTCATATATGTATTCTCATCGGTTTCATAAGGTTCTTTATCAATTTTATAAATTTTATTTTCATGTATCATAACAATATAATCCATTATAAAACTAATTTAATTGTTATTTATCATTTTTTATTTATATGTGAATTTAAATACGGGAATAAAATATGTAAATATTATATTAAAATGAATTTGGACGATTTGAACATTTTTTTTGAAATACCAACACCTACCGCTAATGTTTTATTAAATGATATACTAAAAAATAATTATGATAATAATAAAATAATAGTTAGTGATAATGTATATACTGATACAAAAATAGATGAATGGATAAAATTACTTCCGACTACATTAGGAGCTTCTATATTAATTGATAAATTAATAAAAACACCAATCAACAATAAAACATTATTAGAAAACAGACAAAAAACAAATTTTAAATTTTTAGATTATCAAAAAGAAATTTTAAAAAATCATGAAAAAGATTTATTATGGATCATGACTTTAAAAGAAGAAATTGATGAAGATTTTTCAATAAACTTATTATTTCCTTCTACATATATTATTAATAATATGAACTATAATAAATACTTACTTGATCTTTATCATTTTTATAAGATCATTCTGATGCCTTTAACAAGTGTTTTATACCCATTATCTGTTTTTTATATGCCATACTATTATTTTAATAAATATTTAAATTTTAATTTGTCAGTAAGTAAATATTTAAGTATTATTTATCAATTTGTTAAGATGTTTTTCAAATATTCAGGAAATATTAAAAACGATATTTTTAAAATTATAACCGTATTTTCATATATTGCTTTATATGTTTATAGTATTTATCAGACATTTTATATATCATATATGATATATAAAATTCGTGAAAAGTTATTTAATAAAATAAATGGCTTAATTACATTTTTAAAATCGTCTATAACAATCATAAAACAATCAAATAATATTTGGAAAACATTCTTCTTATACAATCATCAATTGAATGAAGATAGTATAAATAAAAGTATAAAAAACTTGGAAAAATTAGATTATGATATATCAACAATATATAAATTATGGAAAAATGCCAATTATAAAGACGATATCATAAATATTCTTAAAATTATTTATACAATAGATGTAATAGATGTTATAACAAAACTTAAAACTAACCAAAATTGGTGTCTTCCTTCATATAATGATACTGAAACACAAATATTGAATATTAATAATCCTTTATTAAAATCAAATCAAGTTGGAAATCCTGTAAATTTATCAAAAAATATTATAATAACCGGTGTAAATGCTGGTGGTAAAACAACATTTGTAAAGTCTATCACATTAAATATAATTTTAGCACAGACATTTGGAATAATAAATGCCTTAAAAGGTAATATTTATTTATACGATGCTATAACTACATTTATGAGAGTTGTTGATGTTACTGGTGAGATGTCATATTTTGAAACAGAAACTAATTATTGTAATAATATGATTATGATTGCGGAAAATTTGAAAAAAGAGAAAAAGAGAGGATTATTTTTAATGGATGAACCCATGCATTCTACTCCTCCAATTGAAGGTGTATCAGTCGCATATTCGGTTGCTGAATATCTTGGTAATATTCAAGGCGTATCATTGATAATAACAACACATTTCCATAATTTAATGGAATTGGAAGAAAATTATAAATCAAAGTTTATAAATTTAAGTGTAAATGCTCATTATAATGAAAAAACTAAGAATTATGATTTTAATTATAAGATAAATCGTGGAGGTTCAAAACAAATAATAGCAATTGAATTATTAGAAAAACATAAATTTAATAAAGATATAATTAAAAGTGCGATTGAAATGAAAAACAAAATATATAATCAAAATTTAAGAAATGTTCGTATTTAAATTATTCACGATAAACAATATTTTATTTTATATTAGTTATTTCATACTTGTAATATTACTTCTATTTTTATCATATAAATATCTATACCTTGAACAATCAAATTATGTTATGTCTTCAAGATTAAATAAATTAGAATTAGAATTAAATAATGGTAATCGTCCGATAACTAATACACCGGCGTCAAATTATTACAATGAAAAAATAAATAGTGCTGAAATGATGATGAATGAGATATATAATGATTTTCCTCAAAAATGTGGCATTGATGGAGTATGTACTAGTGAAATACATGTCACTGTCTTGGATGAGAAGCCGATAAATAAAGAAATATTTGATTTAAAGAAAGAAATAATAGAAGATAATGCTTCTGTCATAAGTTCTCATGTTCCATCATCAGAGACTACAAGAAAAACTTTAATGAAATTAAGTTTAGAAAAGATAAAAGCTAAATGTGAGGAACGAAAATTAACTTGTGATGGTAGTAAAAGTCAATTAGTTGATAAAATAATAAATTATGATAATTCAAAGGTTGTAGAAGATGAAATTATTGTAAGTGATGAATAAATATAAAGATATTATTTAAACTTATAATATATGAACGAAGAAAACGAAGACATTGGACTTGTTAAAATAAATTATGAAACTTTTAAAAATTGTTTAAATGATTATAATAACAATAATATTCAAATACCAGATAGTATTGTGAATAAAGCAAATGAATTAATAAACAATTATAATTGTTTTGTATCCAATTATGATGCGAGAAGTTTATGGGAAAAGAAGAAAATAATTGCTCAAAATAAAACAAAAGTCAAATCAAGACCCCATATAATTTACATTGATTTTAGTGATGACGCCAAATGTAAAAAAGAATTTATTTCATATTTAAATAAACTGACAGATGTGAATAAAGATGTTATATATGGTAAAATATCACATTTTATAACACAAATCAATGATGACATAAAGAATTCTTTATTTGACATTTTAATTAATTTTATTAAAACATCTAATAATAAGATTTATATTGAAATATTATATCTTTTTGATAATGATTATATTGAAAGTAATATAACTAAATATTATGAGAATTATTTAAAAAATAAAGAATGGTTACCAGCAAAAATAGTAATTGAACATAAAATGATATTTGAAGAACAATATTATGATACGTATTGCGAATATATTAAAATTAAGAAAAATACATTATCAATGATAAAAGCCTTATGTATAATCTTGAAAAAGATTAATAAAGTTGATATTATAAATCAAATTATCACATCTATAATAGATGATTTAAATAATAAACCAGACTTGAATAATTATAAACATATAACAGAATTGCTATTAGATGAATATGCGATTATTTTAGATTTTATACCTAAACAGGAATATATTGATTATATTAAAATGTTTGACATATCAAATTTAGATAATTCTACTAAATTTAAGATATCAAATATAATTGATAAGTATAAATAATTTTTTTTATTTTAATTATGTAAATAATGGTTAAAATTAATAAAGAAATAATAGTAAAAAATTTGGAAATTATTCGGGACTATGAGAGATTTAACAAAGATATTTTTAAATTTAAAGCATATGATAATGTCATTAATAATATTCTTATTCATCCAAAAGAAATTACAGCAATAAATGATTTAAAAGATATTAAGGGAATCGGTAAAAGCATTCATGAAAAAATAAAAGAGTTATTTGAAACTGGTAAAATATCATATATTACTAATAATGTCAATAAAGATAAATTATATAAATTTAAAAAAGAATTAATAAATGTTTATGGGATTGGTCCATCAAATATTGAAAAGATAATTGAAAGTGGTATTACATCCATCAATCAACTTAAAAAGAATGTATTTTGTCTTAATGATAAACAAAAAATCGGTTTAAAGTATTATAAAGACTTAAAGAAACGCATACCACTTAAAGAATTTAAGGAACATATGAAAATAATTGAAAAAGAACTATTGACTAAAAAAGATATTAAATATGATTTTGTAGGTTCTTATCGTAGAGGTAAAAAATCAATGGGTGACATTGATATAATTATTATGCAAAACTCTAAGTTTAATTTAAAGACTTATATAGATTCCTTAAATACATCAGGATATATAAAGGGTGTTTTGGCGTTGGGGAAAAATAAATTTATGGGTATTGTTCAAATTGATGATAAACCAGCAAGAAGATTAGATATTTTAATAGCACCAGTTGATGAATATTATTATTCGCTATTATATTTCACAGGTTCTAATATATTTAATATCGGTATGCGTGGTTATGTTAAAAATAAATTCGGGCTTTCGTTAAGCGAACACGGATTTGATAAAAATAAACCAGTTATTAAAAGTGAAAAAGATATATTTGAATACTTAAAATTAAAATATGTAGAACCTAAGGATAGAACAAATTTTATTGTATAAAAATAATATTTTTGTTTATTAGAATAAAATATTATTTATGGCAGATTTTGGCGTATCGTACTTTATAAAAGCCCTTTCTTCGGTTCTTACTTTAATTCTTTTAGTTGTAATTTATAGTTATTTACACAATTTAGAAAATAAGGGTTGTGCTTGTGCTTTAACTAAGAATTTCAGTTTCATCAAAGGTTTTACCATATTTGCTATAATATATCTATTATTTTCTGCTATGATACCAGATGAAGCTTTAAATAATGCTTTTGGTCCTAATATAGTTTTAATAAATAAATTTGTTGATCTAATCTTCGTTTTAGTATTCATCTATTATTTATATGAAGTATTCAAATATACTCGCTATTTAGTTAATGAAAAATGCAAATGTTCTGTTGATTCTCGTCGTGAAATAATAATGATTGGTTCAATAATTGAATTTATTTTAATATTTGTATTATTCTTACTTCATGTTATAATATTCGTTGCTGGCTCAACTATCTTCAATGTAGTACGAAGTGTAAATGAAGGCGTTGATGATGTTCGTGAAATAATACACGACCCAATATCAGCTGTCCAAAAAGTTCCTTCACGATTAGCAAGCAGTGTTCGCGAAATTCGCAATGATGTTGGAAAAACTATAAATGAAATCGGTCGCACTATCAAAAATACACGAGGTAATAATACCTATAAATTAAATGTTTAAGGTGCGACTATTAGCCGGTTTTCTTCCTCTTGTATTTGATTTTAATATTTTTACATCTGTCGCATCTTCAATAATTGATGTTATTTCTTCATCACTTATTGATAATGTTTCTATTTTTGTATCTTCATCAGGATAGATTGAGATTTTATTATGAACATTATTTATTATTTTATTTATATCTTGTTCAGGTCTTGAATGAACAATTGGAGGAGGTGGTTGATTGCGATTTAATCCGCTGAATAAATTATTAACCATTCCAAATAAACCGGATGAATTTCCAAAAAGACTATTTACACCTCCATCATTACCACCTCCGCCTGAATTTTGTTTTATCGGTTGTTTTTGTTGAGAACTTGCTGAATTATTGCCTATATTATTATAAATGAATTGTTTTGCTGCCGCATTCTGAAATTGCTTCATTAATTCAGGATTTGCTTTAAGAACTTCTTCAACACCTGGAATAGAACTTTCCTTGAACATTTTTGAAGTTAAATGGAACATAAAAGCACTTCCTGATAAACTTACAAAAAGTCTTAATTCAGGAGGCATTGATTTGCCCTTAGATTTGTATTTGTCATGTAATTCTTCAAAAATATCATCAAAATCTTGTAAATTTTCATGAACTTGTTCAGACCATCCTTCTAATTTAATCGCAAATGGATCATATCTTGTATTCAAATATTCAGTACCCGTAACAAATGCCATAAGCATTTTACGTTGAAAACGAACGCTTGCGTCAATTTCTTTGTCTCTTATTATCTTATTATATTCCTGTTTCATTTCTTCAAGGTCGGACTGCATATTAAAAGAATGTGGAACGCTAAACCCCTTATTTTCTAGACGATTGAGTTGATATAATATTTCTTTTTTTTCATTAATTTCATTTTTATAAGTGTTTAATTTTGAAGAATGTTTCTTTCTTCCACTTCCTTCATCTTCATCATCTTCTTCGTCATCATCTATTTCACTTCCTTCTTCTTCATCGTCACTTCCTTCTTCATCTTCGTCTTTACTACTTCTTTCATCTTCATTATCACTATCTTCAACAGATTGATCATCATCTTCATCTTCTGCGCTACTTTCATATTTTTTAACCTTTTTAATAACAGTTGCTTGTTGTTGTAATTGTGGTTTCTTTTGTTTTTTAGGTTCAGCAGAACGAACACTTGATGAACTAGATATTGATGACATTGAAGATAAAGAAGCTATATCGGCACTTATTTTATTTTTATTAAACAATAAGTTTGTGTTATTTGTTGGGAAATCAATATATTCATTCATTTTATATACTTACTAAAAATTATATATGTTTATATGTCTTAAATAAACGAATAAATTAAAAATTAAAAATTCTGTTAAAGATAGTTGGCACACGTTCCATTAAATCGTATTTAAATTCTGGTAATTTTATCAATCTATTATGATGATGTTCGCCATGATGATGATTACCTTCTTCATTGACTTCGCCATAATTGGATTCTATTGGTGTTTCAACCTCTTCATTACTATTAATTAATAGATTACCTTCATAATAACGTTTTCTTTCAACAGTACATTTCTTATTCAATGTTTCATAATATAATCCTGATATATAAAAATTATTATAACTAACAAAGTAATCAAAATAATCAAAATGAAATAATGTTTTATAATATACAAAGTTTAATAATTGCATATTAATTGAACCATATTTATTTATTATTAATGGTGTTGAACCTAAATTAATTTTATAAGGATTTTTGTTAGCATATTCATATAACTTCTTATTTATAATGAACCCAATTGTTTTTGATGTATAATACATACCTAATGTAATATAATAAGGATCGTGAATAATATCTTTATCAATATTATCTATTAATCCAGTATAAACAATATCACCAACACGAATATTGACATTATAATTTAATTTTTCATTTACAATAAAATCAACATTTATTATACTTGAAGTATAATTTGGAACAATTTTATCAGTTGTTACAGAATTGCCAGTCATTTCAAATAGGATATTATGATTATTTGAAAAATTTGTTATTTTTGTTACTAAAAACATTGAAAATTCTGTTAGTTCATATGTTTCACTATTATTGGCAAAATTAAAACAAGCAGGACCTTCTAATTGAACATTTCTAATATTGGCTAGTTTTGCTCCATTTTTATTTAAATCATTATCATGTAGTTCAATACCTTGATTAAATCTGAAATAATTATTAACATTTAAATCATAATGTCTCTTTTCACTATAATTATCATACCATCTACCATCATTTAATGAAATGTTTCCAATATCTAAATATGTATTAATACACATGAATTTATATCCTTCAAATGGTAAGACTGATTGATCATTAATAGTTATTGGAATAAATTCTTCTTTATTTTCCTTATCTTCTTCCTTATCTTCCACTTTATTTTCTGGTTGATCTGTAAAAGGTTCAATGATTTTATAATATGATAATATAACCAGAGTGATAAATAAACCTATAAAAAAACTAAGAATTTTTATTAAATTTATATTCATACCTTAAATTTATATAAGAATTATTTTATTAATTAAAATATTATTATGCCAAAAGAAGAAGACGAAAATAGCATTTGCTCCGATAAAGAAGAAACTAATGAAACCGTTCTTATCAAAGAAGCAGACGAAGAAGATGATGAAGACGATGAGAATGAAGAAGCTGGCGAAGAAGAAGATGATGATGACGAAGAAGATGAAGAAGAAGACGATGATGACGATGAATATGATCCAGCAATTATTCAATTTGAACTATTTAAAAATTTTCTAACAGACAAGGAAGGTAATAATGTAGCTACTCATTTAGCTTCTATTTCTCATGAACTTAGAAAACTGAATAAAATAGCCGTTAAAATACTTGAAAAAAAATAAATTAGGCGATGTTATTATGTAATTTAGCATAAGCATAATTATTCATTACCTGTTCTGCTGTTCCAACAGGTAATATTAATTCGCGTGTGCTATAAAAGAATGGATCACCACGTTTTCTATCTCTTAATGTTTTTAATACATCACGATCTTCTAATTCATAAATTATTTTTATAGCGTCTAAACTAAAAATAATAGGCGAAACAATTTTTTTTAAACCATCAGGTGAATAATAACTGTTTGGATAATCAAAATTGGCAGTAAATATACCATCTTGACCAATTATTTTAAAATTTGGTGTATTTTCAAATGCTATTGCTTCACATGGAAATGGTAGATTTTTACCAGAATATGAAGTTATTTTATCAGGTGGATTTGGTGACATTATAGCTAAATTTTTATATTTAAAAGCATTTTTAATATTTCCACTAATGATTAATTTATTTCCATTAATATTAATATCACATTTTACATATTCATTTTCAAATGATTTCATATTATACTATTAATAATATTCTAAAAAAATAATTGAGATTTATTTAAAAAAAACCACTGGTTCCTATGCCTTGATCATTAACCATTGATTTATAGCAATTAACTCCATCGTTTTTAATCTGATATTTATTGGCTAATTGAGGATTTTTATCATTGATTAGTTGACCAACAGCACATGGAGCACATGGAGAAATATTTTTTATAGCATTTTCTCTATCTAATCGTACCATTTCATCAAAATTTTGTTGTAAATATAATCGCATTTCATAACTGGAACGAATAATATTATTATCATTTAATTTGTTATTTATGAATGAATTAAAGTCACATCGTGGATTATAATTAGTAAATGAACGTCCGTCAGCCATTCTTAATGGGCATTGTATGTTAGGATATTTTCCGGAACAGCAACTCATTATATCTTCTATTGATAATAAATATAAAAATAATTAAAATTCATGTTCATAATATAAATTATGAATTGATAATTGAGATTGTCTTCCAACTCTTTGCGCTCGTCCTACGGCTTGTTGTTTATCAGCACCCATCTTGTGAAATATTATGATATCAGTGGCACAACTTATATCAATACCACTACCAGCATATTGTGTATTTAATAAAATAATATTTATTTCACCTGATTTAAATTTATCTAATATATTCATCATATGACTCGTATTTCCTTTTAATAATTCAAATTTAAGATTGAAATTTGATAGATTTTGTTTTATTTTTTCAAAACTGTTCTCATTTTTACTAAAAACTAAAAATCTACCATCAGGTTTTGATTTTATTATTTTTAATAATGTATCTTCCTTACTTAAAACTTCGTCAACTGGTTCTTTTTGAATATTATTTTTGCTAACAACCGCTATTAATTTATCAGCAGTTGGTATTGACAATCTACAAATTGGACAATTTTTATTTGTTTGTAACCATTTAAATAAACAACCTCCACAAAATACATGTGTACATTCAATTAATATAGGATTTGTAATAAGTTCCATACATATTGAACAATTATTAGTTTTTATTGAACTTATTCTATCTGTTAAATCTTTAATTTTTTCTTTTTGTTTTTCTATTTCTGAATCAATATTTTTCAATTTTAAAGTTTTCTGTTCAATTGAAATATCAAGAGTATTTATATAATTTCTTTCTGTTTCTTTATTAAATAAATCACGTTTTAATTCTTTTGAAACTAATTCAATAATATCATCCTCAGTCTCATTTTTACCTCCTAATTCTTTTATAGCACCAGCAATATCATTAGCATTTATTTTATCTAATATGCTTTCATTTAAAAAAGTCATAACAACATTAATATTCGCTGCCAATTTACATAAATAATATTTCTCCTCTGGTTCAGGAATATTAAAACTGTTTTTTATAAAACTATGATTATTTTTAACTAAAATTAAATTGATAAATTCTGTATTTAATAACTCTTTAATTGTATTATTATAAATGATTGAATTAGTTGAATAATATACACGTTTTAATAATTCTTCGTATGTTCCTGATATCATCCATAAATAATAATATTTTAAAAATGGCACGGAATGAATAATGTCATGTGCTTCGTCTATAATTATTCTCTTCCAACTATTTATAATTATATTATTATTTTGTTCATAATAATAATTAAATAAAATTTTTATCGTTGTGCTTTTAATTAAAATAATATCATAATCATTAAAAAAATTAATGATTTCTTGTTTATTAGTGCCATTGAATTTAGGTAAATGTTTTTTTATATAATTTAAATTGTCAATCGCCAAAACTTTAAGTTCTGTATGTGTATTAATCATATTAAGCCATTGAATATACACTGGTCCTCGTGGGACAATTATTAAAGTAGAATTTATAGTAAAATTATCAGCTGGTATTAAAGTATTAGTAGATGAAATATTTAAATAACTATAATTTCTATTATTATTGAATGTTTTTGAAAATTCATTATTAATATGAATATCATTATTATTAGCAATTAATGATAAAGCAATAAGTGTTTTACCATAGCCAACCATATCGCCAAAAATACCAACATTTGTTGATATTTTGATTATATTATCATAATTATCGTAATTATGATAATTAATATACAACATATTCATAAGATTAATATAAATTTTCTTATTTGATATTTTATATTCAATTGTGCCATTTTTTTCCATGTCAATTGCTTTATTTAAAGCGGCTAGTTGATGCGGTTTAAGTTTTAATTTTATTTTTTGATTTTGTTCTGCTATTTTATTATTTTCATTTAACTCTATATCATAATAATTAACTATTGACATTGTATATATATTAAAATTAAAAATATATAAAGAATAAAAATCTATTTTAGTATATATACACTTAGAATGAGTGCCGTTGAAGAAGAACAAAAGCAAAATTATGAAATTATTAATCCTGATAGTGTAGAGACTGTTGCTACACCAACAGAAACTAAAAAGAAGGTAGTATTTGCTCTTCCAGGTGATGTTTTTTCATCTAAATTTCTTCTATCATGGACAGCTACTATTAATGCTTTATGGGAAACTAAGAAATATGACATAGTTATTAGCACCGGTATTAGTTCATTTGTTACTTTTGCGCGTATGCAGACATTAGGACTTGATGTTCTTCGTGGAGTAAATCAAAAACCTTTTGATAATATGGATTTTGATATTTGGTTTAGTATTGATAGTGATATTATATTTACTCCTCAACAAGTAATTGACCTCATTGAATCAACTGAACAACATCCAGTTGTAGCAGGTATGTATCGTATGGCTAATTTAACTTCTTATGCCATTGTTAAGGATTGGGACACTGATTATTTTGCCAAGAATGGAACATTCCAATTTTTAACTCCTGATGATGTTACTAACTGGAAAACAGAAACTTCTCTTAAATATCTGCCAGTTTATTATACTGGTCTTGGTTTCTTTGCGATAACTCGTGATGTTTTAAAGAAAATGACTTATCCATATTTCAATTCTGAGGTTCAAGAAATAATTACCGAAGATGGTAAGATTCTAAGAGATATCTGTTCAGAAGATGTGGCTTTCTGTAAGAACATTCATAAATTAGGTGTTCCAATTGTTGTAAACACCGATATTCGGGTTGGTCATAATAAATTAATTGTTATATAATAAATAATGAATTTATATTATATTTTTATTATTATATTGTTTTTAGTTATTCTTTATTATTCTGTTAAATATCTGTTTTTTGTTTTATTGGGAATGATTTTATCTTTATATTTATCATATAAATATTTATTACCAATAATAAAAAAGACTTCTATTTAAATTTTTTTTATACCTGCTTTATTGTTTTTAAAGAAGGAGTATATGACATTGAATTTTGGTCTAATGATGAATTATAATAACGATTCGTATATGATGGTGTTGGCGTTGGTTCATTATTTGAAATTATAATTCCGAAAATAAAAAATATAATGGCAACTACTAATATTATAAAACCATAAAAAATTACATGTGATAAAGAATCACTATATAATGGTTGATGATATCTTATATTAATATTATTTCTCTCATCGTAGTCCATTTTTATCTATTTAACTAAATGAAAAAAATATTAACACTTATAAATAGATATGAATTTATATAAAAAAATTATAGTTAATAACTGGATTGACAATTCTGTTTCTAATAAACATGAAATTTATGTTTATGAAGATGATAGTTTAGAAAATGCCATTGCAAAAATAGCTCATACTATTTCAAGTGATAAAGGAAGGTTTTATGTGTGGAGAAATAAATCTATTCTTTTTAATATTAAAGAGATTAAATGGGATGGATATTCGCCAAATCCTATTAAGGCAACTAATAAAAAAAGTAATCAATTAAAAGAACCTATCATTTATGATTATAATTATGGTCTATTTTCATTTTCATTTATTAATATAATTTTTGAAGATGATTTCCCAGAATTAGCTAATAATCCTTATTATTTTACTGATAAAAAATTTCTATCATTATCACAATTAAACAAAAAAGAAAATATATTAAAAAATTTAGAAAAAGTTGATACCAAGACAATAATAGATACGAGTTTAAATATTCATAGATATGAATTAATTTCAAAAATGAAAAAAACACATTTATTAATAGAATTATTTGAACGATTAAATACTACACAAACAATTCAATTTATTCAATGGGTCAATGATAATTATAAGATCATGTATAAATTATTGAAATTTAATAAATTGTCCAAAGAAATGTTACAAGATTGGACGGATGTTAAAAAAATAAATCAAATTAATTGTATTAATTGTTATTCCATATTAGCAAGTGGAACATATGCCAAATTAACAATCAAAGATAATATGGAACTTATATTAAGTTATACTATTAATTTGCGTAAAAATATTAAATGGGATGAAATTAATTCTAATATAAAGAAAATTCAAGAATATTGTAGTATTATTTTTAGAGAAAAAATAGTATTTAGTTCATTAAGTATTAAAGCAAAATTAATCATTGAAATTGAAAACGTTTCAATGCAAAATCTTAAAAAGAAAATTAGTGAGTATGTTGATATTTTTGATATTTTAAAATCCAATAAAGAAACCATTAATTTAATATATAAACGTGCTTCAAATTACAGTAATCAAGGATTTGATGCCAATTTATATGTTAAAAATTGTTTATATTTAGGTATAGACGATAAAGATATCATTGAACAACTTGTAATTTTAAATAATATGACAGAGCCAGAAGCTAAGACTTTATTAAAAGAGGAACAAGATTTAATTTATGAAATGGAACAACAAAATATTAAAAAACAAGAAACAATTAATAAAACAGATACGATAGTAATTATTAAATTATATAAAAATGGTTTTTATTTAGAAATTATTAATATTCCTAACAAAAAAGAATTAGATAATATAATTTATTGGATTTCTAAAATAATAGCATCAGCAACCCAAAAACCAGTTAAAAGAAAGAAAGAAATTGAAGAAGTCGTTTATCGTAAAAAAACTTCTTCATCGCCTCGTAAAGATAGTGAAGATGATATTGGTAAATTAAGTTATGCTACATCATCAGATGGAAGCAGATCACTGTCTTCTTCTAAAAGTAGTAAATCTCAAAGCATAAGTGGTGGAGCATTAGGTAAGGATAAACATAGTTATTTTATCACTCTTTTACAAAAAGCAGATAAAGATTTATTCTCAGAAAATTATGCTCGTAAAAAATGTCAAGCAATTAATCAACCTGTTGTTTTCACAGAGGAATATAGAAATAAATTAAAAGCGGATGGAAATTATCATTTTGATAATGATGTTATATATGGAAGCAAAGCAAATATTAAAAACGTATATGCTTGTCCTCGTTTATGGTGTCCCCAATCCAAAGTTCCATTAGACCCTACCAAAGAGGATCAAACATGTCCTATTGAAGGCGAAGAACCAATGGAACTTTTCTTTGATAATGATAAAAATAAAAAACGATATGTAAAATTAATTAAACCTGATGAAAAAAATATTTGCGCACCATGTTGTTTTAAGAAGATTCCAAAAGAAGAAGAATTAAACAAATGTAAAAATTATACAAAAGAAGTTGAACCTAAAAAAGAAGATGCTGTTATAATAACAAAAGAAGAATTACCACCAATAGTAGAAAACAATAAAGATGAAAATTATTTAGTTAATGTTTCACCTGTTCGCGTTGGACGTTTTGGGGTTATTCCACAATCATTACATGAATTATTACTACCAAATACAAAATATTCTGTTTGTTCAAAAATGCTTAATAAAAGTGATAAATGTTTTGTTCGCAAAGGAATTCAACATAGAACATCTAAAAAACTTAAAAATATTTATAATGATAGTTTAATAAATTCAGTGGCATTAGGTCTAGGTTTTAAATCAAAAGAAATAACACGAAAAGTTAAAGAAATAACTAGAAATGATAAAAATGAAATAATTAAGACTAAGTTAGTTGATAAACAATTTGTAATAGACGCAAAAGAGATATTTATACAAGATTTAAATAAACGTTTAGATTTGATTACTTTTATGAGTTTAGAAAATGGTAATGTATGTAAAGCATTTATTGATAAATTACCAATCATTCCTGAAAATAATAAATTATTAATAAAAGAATTAGAAGAACATTTAATAAAATTTAAATTAATATCATTATTAACTTCAATTGATTTTAAGAAAAATAATTATAAATTATCTCGTCTATTAGGAATATTTAAAAGTTATAAAAAATTCATGTTATACTTAACATCAAATGATTATCCTACTAATAAATATCCCTATTATTTATATTCTTTAATTAGCACATTATATAATGTCCTTCTTGTGATATGGGAAAAACAAAATGAATTAACTACTATTTTATGCCCTTATTATGTTAGTTATGATGATTTAATTGCTTCAATGGAACTTAATCCAAAATTACTAATGATATTAAAAGAAAAAACATATTTTGAACCACTTGAATTAAAGATTAAAGGAAAAGAAGGAGAAAAATTAGTCAAATTAAATGATTACAATCATATTAAAAATCTATTTAAAGAATGTAGTATTTTGAAACATGAATATGAGGAAAGTAATAAACTTTACAATAATATATATTCTTTAAATTCTTGGATTAATTCAAGTGTCTTAGGAATTAAAAATAAATTTATAATAGACACTGTAATTATTAATAGCGATTTATCAATTACACATTTCTTAACAAAAGGTAATATTTTATTAATAACTGATAAGATAAATATAAGTTTCTTACCAAGATTTATAAAAGATTTGGAAATTAAGAATATAGTATTTTATGACGATATCATTGATAATAAATATGATATCAATGTCTTAATAAAAGATTATGATTTATTTATAAATAAATGCGCAAATTTATCAATTAATTATGATTTTGGAGATGCTTACGAAACCACAGCAAAAGAATATTATCATAATCTAACAATTAAAAAACAACCATTAACAAATGATATTATTCATTCTCAGATCATAGATGATATATATAAATATCAATTGGTTAATAAAAATAGAAATAAGAAATGGTATCAATTACAGAATATGATTTTTATTAAGATTATTAAAATAGCTGATGAAAAATTTGATGCTTTACTTCAATTACCTAAGAATGAACGTATTATTCAACTATTTAAGGAACTTCAATTAAGTAAAATCCCAGAAAAGAATAAGATTCGTGTGATATTAGAAGAAATACCATTTATTTCAAAAAAACATATTTTAAAATATTTAAATGATTTTATCATATATTACAAATATGATTTCTTAAATCCAATAATTAAAGAAACTAAAAAACAATTTATATTTTCTCAAATATCATTACAAAATTCTATTCCATCCCAATTAATTATTTATCATCCATATACACCAAATAATGTTTTTAATATATCTCAGCAAAAAGATTACATATTTAACACAAATGAAGAAGCTATTGTATCTGAACTACCAGAGATGTTTAAAGGAAATTTTGAAAAATTAAATAGTAAATGGAGTATGCACAAAAAATCAAAATGGAGTAATATGGTTATTATAAAAAATGATAAATACAACAGAACTTTTATAAAAGATTTTTATTTATGGTTAGCTAATATTTTAAATATTAAAATAGATTATGATGATCTCGTAATATCTGCTTATGATAAAATGAAAAGTATTTTTAGTATTCAAGTAACAGATAAAGATGATATGATTAAATGTCAATTGAAAAATTTATTTGAAGATTCTAAGTTCTTAGGATTATTAAATAAGATATTAGGTAAAAAATATGTTAATTTTAATATTTTTTGGGATAAATATTATAGTACAGCATCCGTAAATGATAGAAAAATATTATTAAATAAAATATTACAAACTAATGAATTATATCCAAATGATTATTATATTTTGGCAATGTCTAATCTTTTAAATATAAATATAATTACTATTCATCGTAGCAAATATGGCGCAAATAAAGAAGATGAAAAAGACGATAAAGTTATAAGAGGAGATATTAGTGACTTATTATTATCATCAACTTTCTATAAAGCACCTACAACTAATTATGAAAATCGCCCTGTTATTATGCTTAATAAACAAGATGATGGAGGAAAAATAATTTATAGTCTTATTGTTGATAAGACATTACCTTTAAATGAGAATGTTATTTATAAAAAAATTCATGATTTACCATTAGAAATTAAAGATTTAGTTAGTCAACATACAAAACAACAAAGTGATAAAAAATATTTACAATCGCATTGTGTATAATTTATGAGAGGATATAAAGATTAATAAAAATATATAAATTAAATATGAATATTGATATTTTAACAGATGTTTTAACTGCTAATAACAATACTACTGATATTTCAAAAGTTGGTTATTTTGATTTTATTAAATTAACAATTGAAAGCGTAGAAAAATTAGAAGGAAAAAAAGGAGCTGAAAAACAATTAATTGTTATAAGCGTAGTTGAAGATTTTATTAAAGATAACGAAAGCCTATTAGCAACTCAACTACGAGAACTTATAAACAGCAATATTATAGCTCATATAATTGACGCAATTGTCTTTTCTACAAAGACAACTATCAATATTAACAAACCTCCAAAAAAAGTATACCGATGCTTATTTTGTTAAAAAAATAAAAATGCTTTATTTTTACACTTTTTTTATAAAAAATGATTTATAAATATACTAATAAAATTAACCACAATCATGGTATGCAAGATTACAAAAGCCAAAATTGCCGAATTGTTTGACGGATGTGAGATGATAGAGTTTGTTGTGGTTGAGATGCCGACGAAAGATTTGATGATTCATATTGAGTCTGATGAGAAAAATATTTCAGTTCTGGCAAGCAACTGGGACGATTTGATGTCGGTGTTCTAAAAAACGGAATTATAAAAATAACATTAACCTTGTGTTTTTGTTATTTTTTAAACAATCTTGATATCTGGTTTATTAATTTTATAACATTCGTCTTTTTTGTCATCTAATTTAATATTGAATGATATATTCTCTTCTACATATTCGTTGTCGTCATTTTCATCGTCTTCATCAATATCATCTAAGTTATATTTATTTTCTTTTGTTTGTTTAACATCTTTTAATAATTCCATTAGATGTTCTTCATCAAGAACGATGTCAAAGTTACCAGAACCACAATTTGGCACTTTACCTAACATAACCTGAGGAGATACACCACTTGTATTATCATATTCTGAGAATATACTAGCATTAATTAACATATCAACACTCTCTTCAAAAGATGATTTACTTAAAGCACTACTTGCGTTTCTATTAATACCATGACGATCAATTGACATAAGATTGCCTCTGAATGTCATTGTATCAATTAGTAATGATAGATGACGATAATTCATAGAACCTTCACCAGTGACATTCACCAATTCATTATAAAGGGCATTTCTTGCTGCTTCAATTCCAAGCACATCATAAATTTCTCTGATATCATTTGAAATAGTTCTTGTAGCATCAATATTTGGATTTGATAATATTTCAATAAGATTAGTACCATCAGTATCTAATACCCATTCAACAACTTTATCAAATGTTTCTTCTTCTGGGTTATATAAATCATATTTCTTTTTATTCAATGAAACTTTGTTAATTCCTTTGATTCCTTTTAATAATACTTGATAAACGATGTTATGTTCCATTGCTTTTAATGCGGCAATTTCATCCTTATTTTCAATATCTTTCAAAGCATATTCAGTTAATTTAATTCTGAAAATACATTCTTCGGCATTATCATCACTATATACACAATCAATGTATTTATTATAAGCCTTGTTTAGTTTAGTATAAATATCTATCATACGAAGACCACAAGCATTCATCTTTTCTTTATTGAATTTCATTCTTAAAACCCAAGGTGAATCACTGCGACATTTATTAATACTTTCATCTAATGTCGCAAATTTCTTATAAACATTCATCATACCTTCATCGTCTTCAATAGTAGTATCTAATTTACCATTATCCCAGAAAATTTCACTGTATTCAAGAATATTAGATAATGTAGTAATTTCAATTGAATTTTTGATGTTCATTGCTACACTTTTAGTTTGTTCAATTCTTTCATCATCATAATCAATACCATTATCAGTAATTTTAGGATTTTTAACAGAAGCTACATCCTGTTTCATATAAATAATTAATGTAGGCGTCTTAGTTTTCTTAGTAGCACTAAGAATTTCTTTCAAACGAGGAACACCACTAGTTGCTTTAACTGCTGCTGCTGTTCCTGAAACATGGAATGAATCAAGAGTCATCTGTGTGCCCATTTCACCAATAGTTTGAGCTGCTATAATTCCTACCATTTCACTAGGTTGAGCAATAGCTTCTTTAAAATATTCATATATTTGAGATACAACCCAATCAAACATTGCTTTACTGAAATTTTGTTCAATGATTAATTTTTTAGGTGATAAATATACTCTTAGTAAAATATGGAAATATATCATACCTTGTTCTTTATCTTTGATGTAAAGATTATCAATCATTTCTTCAATTTTATCAAGAACATAATCAGGTGTTAAATCTGTTAATGTAGCTTTAATATCTGCTGTTTCACGGCGCTTAATACAATTTTTAATAATTCTATTAAAAGGAATAGCATAATTAATAACACTATTTTTCTTATTTTTATTAACTTTTGTAATAATAAAGTTTTTATCATATATTAAGGATTTGAAATGTTCACTACATCTATCATATGTTGATTTGGTAATTTCTTTGGCAGCATCTTTTGTTAAATATGCTTCAATTTTATCAATATGTGTTAAATTATATTTGGCTTCCATTTCTAATAATTTCATTTCAATAGTAGGAATAAATTGTGTTTCAATTTTACAGCCATCCATACCATCTTCACCATAAATAAATTGAATAATAGAACCATTTGCGTTTCTCACAGTATTATCATAATTAATTTTAGCATCTTCCATTGCTTTTACTAACCGTCTTTGAATATAACCTGTTTCACTGGTATTAACACAATGAATACCATTTAATGTTGAGAAATGTCCTGTTTCCGGAACAGATACATCATAAACTTTCTTATAAATATTTTTAAAAGTTTCATATTCAATTGGTGAAATACTTACAATTTCATCTAATACAATATCATTATAAGTTGTAAATTCATTATTTTGAAGATTAGTAATATTTTGTAATTGATTATATTTATAGATAATATCATCTGAATTAAAGATATTAAATTTAACAATATTTTTAAATTTAATAATTTCTTGATTTGTAATATTAATATCATATTTATTTGAATTTTTTACAATATTTGCGAATATTCCGACTTTACTTAATAATAATACTAATTCATTAACTAATTCTATATCATTTGTAGATGTTGAAACGATGTTATTATTAAAATCTCCATTTTTATGATAATATCCTGTTAAGAATCCACCAATGAAATCATTAGTACATAAATAATGATATTTTGGAATTTTATTTGAATATTCAGCAACATAAATACCTTGACTATATCCTTCTAAGAAATCATTTGGATATTCATATTGTTCAGACTTTAAGTTTGGTAAGTTTAATGTAACTGGTAATTTATCACCAATGATAATACTTGGTGTATCTTTCTTAATTAAAGTTTTATTTTCATCATCCCATACCATTAATGATTTTGATTTTGTAACAGTAATTGAACGTCCGCTTTTAGTATCAACTTTATATAAAATATCACCAGGATCATGGCGACTAACATTTGTGATTTTACCCCAAATAATATTTCCTACATCATCACATGTTGGAATATAAATTTCATCTTTGTTAATTCCTAACATTTCCATATTCATATCTTCGGGTCCAAACTGTTCTACTAATGATTTATTATCAGGATTATCAATCATATTATCAATCCAACTACCAATTTTAACAAATTGTAAATTACCATTAATTTCAACAACAATATTAGTATCTCCTGTTACTGATTTTACAGCAGTATCAATAAGACCTTCACGACCACCCATAGCATGAAAGAATACTTCTTGTGGTGATAATCCAGCAATGAAGCTGTTTTCAACGAATCCTCTTGCTTCTGGACCATCATCATATTTAGTATAATGAGGTAAAGTTCTATCAGTAAAACCATAAGCAATTCGCTTACCATCTACATTTTGTTGACCAACACAAGCCATAATCTGAGCAATATTAGTTTCTTTGCCTTTTGAACCAGATTTGACCATATTAAACATTCTATTATTTTTTTCATCAATCTTAGTCAAACTGATTTTAGCAACTTCATTTGTAGTTTGATTTAAAATTCCAATAATTTCTCTTTCTAAAAACTCTTCATTTGAAAAGATTGAATTATTTTCTAAATCACCTTTTCGCATATCTTCTAATTTCTTATAAGCTGTTGCTTTCATCTCTTTGATCTTATTATGTAATTCTAAATCTGTACTGGTATCAGTAACTAAATCACTAATTCCAATACTGAAACCAGAAGTCAACAACCATCTACAAATTAATCGTTGAGTGTTATCTAAGAATTTCTTAATTTCAACGGGACCATAATCATGATAAATAACAGGAATTAATCCATTAGTAATATTATGAAATACTGATTTATCTAATGTTCCAGTAATTAATTTACTATTATTAATAATAACCTTTTCACCAGCCTTATTATTCATTTCAATAAATAGTGAAGGAGGCATAATTTCAGAGAATAAATCTCTACCAGTATATGTAAAATCTTTTGATGGTTTTTGTAGTTTTCCTTTGAAATAACTATTAATCATTTGTAAATTTGCCATTTGTTTATCAGCTACAACAATATAATCCTTAGTTGCTCTGAAAGAACCAACTAATGTATCTTGTACAACTTCAATACTGGGTTTGCCATCTCTTGGTGCTAATATTAAATACGGAACAGCTGCTAAATCTTTTAATTCACTCATAGTTTGAATATTTTGAGGACAATGTAAATTCATTTCATCACCATCAAAGTCAGCATTATAAGGTGGAGTATCCAATACATTTAAACGAAAAGTTTGATAAGGCATAATAATTACTTTATGACACATCATACTCATTTTGTGAAGAGATGGTTGACGATTAAATAATACATAATCACCATTATTCAAATGACGATGAACAACATCACCATATTTAAGTTCATTAGCAATCTTTTCTAAATCAGCATATTTCAAATTAATAGGTCCAAGTTCATTGGTTTTCTTAACATATTTAGCACCAGGCCATTTATTAGATCCATTTAAGATTAATTTTCTCATTTCTTCAATATTATATTCATTTACAACTTCTTGAAATGTAATATTTAAGGCAACTCTAATAGGAACACCCAATTCATCAATACTAATATAAGGATCTGGTGTAATAACTGAACGTGCTGATTGATCAACGCGCTTACCATTCAAATTACCACGAATACGACCTTCTTTCTTCTTCATTCTATCACAAACAGAACGAAGACGACGACCATTGCGTTGCTGAGAAGGTGCTAGACCTGGAATCTGATTATCAATGAAAGTAAATACGTGATATTGTAAAACCATAGTAATAAGTTTGATTGTTTCTTCACTTGCGCCTTTATTAATTTTATCAATAATATTATTATTAGTTTTGATAATATCACTTAATTTATGTGTTAAATCATCTTCGCGACGCTGTCCATTTTCTTCAATAATACTTGGACGAACAGCAGGAGGAGGAACTGGAAGAATTGTACAAATCATCCATTCAGGTCTGTTCCATTTTGGATTAAAACCCATAATTTCCATATCTTCATTAGTAATTCTCTTAAAAATTCTTAATACATCCTCAGCTGTAAATTCTTGTTGAACAGATGTTTCTTTTGTTTTATCTTTCCATTCAGCAATAATTTTCATAGATGCTTCTTTATTATAACGATCAGGTTGCTTACTTCCACAACCAATGTGTTTATCATCACCACAAAGCTTAATTTTAGTAGTAGTATTACAGAGCTTAAAATATGCTTCCCATCTCTTCTGGTTATTTTTAATAGCTAAGATACGTGTCATTTCATTTTTAAGTTCTTCAATAGTTGTATGTTGTGAAATTAACATTCTTGAACATCTAAAACACACACATTTCAAAATCTTTTTAACAATATCAAAGAACATAGCATGAAATACTGGTTTTGCTAATTCAATATGTCCAAAATGTCCAGGACAGAAAACATTCTTTTGTTCACAAGTTGTACAAATCTTATTATGTTCTAAAACGCCCATACGAGGATCAAATAAACCACCAACGACGGGTTCACTTCCAGCATAAGTATCAGTTTTAGTAACTTTGACAACAGAACGTTTAATGATTTCATCAGGACCTAATACGCTGAATTGAATTCCTTTAACTTCTTCGATAATAACTTTTTGAGCATTATACGATAATTCATTATATATGGACATATCTATTTATTATATAAGTTAATTTTAAATAACTTAATCATTTTTTTATTATTTAAATTATCTTAGATAAATTCATATAGTATTTCTTTTTAATATCTTCATAATTGTTAATGATTCCATTAGTAAATAAAAATTTTTTTGAAAATAAATTGTAATTATGATTTTCATTAAAAAACACATAAATAATTAAATAAATTAATATTAAAATTAATAATGTTTTTTTTAAGTCTCTAACAGGTATATAGACTATTCCAAATAAAATAATTGCTTGAATAATTTTATTTTTTAAAAGTTGTTTTTGAAAAGGTGTTAAATCTAACTCCAAATGCCTAGCACCTATTTGCATTAATATAACAGAACCAATTAAAATCGGATCAAATGAAGCAACATTCATTATCGTATTAATAATAATGAATAAAAAAATTAATAACTGCCAATATCATCATAAGGAATATTGCTTAGACATACCTTAGCATCTTTATAATAATTTACAGGTTCTCCTAATTGTGAAGGGAATACAAGAGGAACATAATTTTGAATACAATCAATATTTGACTTATCAGTTAGTTCAACAAACTTACGAATATCAGCAAACATTTTCCTTTTTATATTTATAATATATTTATTTTTTATATATATTTTAACGAATATACCATTGGAAACCCATTCCATAATTTCCAGGACTTCCTAAACTCCTATCTTGGCAACAAGTAATACGATTACCAGCTGATGAATAAGGTGAATATGTATAATTATAAACATCAAATGTTCTTGAACTAATATCTAAACCAATACCACCACTTACGTCAGGAGAATAATCATCTCCGCCATTTTCATTAAAAACAGCACCCCATCTAACTTGATGATTATAATTTATTAAATATGGACCATTTACACGATCTACCCACCAACATCTCTTAGATAATGTAATATTTAAACCATAAGAAAAATATGTTGTTTGTCTTGCCCATATTCTTGATGGCATATAATCATTTAGTCTAGCAATCATTGTACCCATTGGTACTGTTTCACCTTCATCTGCTGGATCAGCTTGTTGTCTTCTAAAATTCGGATCAATAGAAGCATATTTATAACTTCTTTGATTTTTAGCAAAAAAGTTTAATAAAGTAGTACTTCCATATCTACCAAAAGCAGCATTTGAAATCCAAGCCCATCCATATTGTGGTTTTCCTGAAATACGAGTACTTCCAAATGTTTGAGAACCTGGAAATAATGCTAAACAATCAGAACAAGGCATATTATTATAAACGTCATATTTAGCATCAATAATATTATCTAATATTGGATCACCAGAAACTGAATTAACGAATGATCTTAAACTGGGATCAGTTTTTAATATTCCACTATTATCTTCAAGTGTATTTAAATTATAGGCTTCTGTCCAGTAAGGAGAACGATAAACAAATCTTGTTGAATATCTTGCTCCTTGTAAAGCAAGCATCCAACCACCTCCATCAACAGCACTGTCCATAATACAATATGTTAATTTTGGACCAGCACCAGGTACTTTAATATAATAAAATCCATTTTTATTTGTTCCAAATATTGCTTTAATTTCTTGTGCGCTTGAAGCAGCGCTTGATGGTGATAAACCGTCTTTTAAGTTAATAGTAATCTTAGTTCTGTCAAGATTAAAATAATTTTTACCACCATTAACAATTCCATTAAGACCATCTGATATTAATTGGAATATATCATCTCGTAATACTTTTTTCCATATAAATATGTATTTAATTCCAAAATCAGAAACTTCGCCCGAGTATAATCCATTTCCATTAATTGCCATACGAGCATTATCACGACCAGGACCACCACTACCACCTATTCTAACATTATTAATTAAGACATTATTAGTACCATTACCAGCTGATTTTAAACATGTTACAAGCCATTTTCTTGAATTAGCATTATTTGTAACAATATTATCATGATATTTAACCCATCCTCCAACATCCTGATTATATATAATACCTTCTCTTGATGCCCAATGTCCTATTAAAAAGTTAAAATTATCAGCAGTAATAATACGTCCAGTATTTCCACCTCCATTTCCAGTATCTTGATATTTAGTTACACAACATATAGTATAATTATTTGGTATAGTTCCGACTGGAAATAATATATTTGTTCTAGCAGAACCTTGTAAATATTTACCATATGGATTATTTTGATTATCATATTCATAAGTTATTCTAGGATTTTCACCACTTATAATAGTAGCATCTCTTTGTCTTCCAAAAATATCTTGAATAGCAGTTACTGTTGTTCCATCTGATGCTAATGTATATGATGATAATGGACTAAATGAACTAACTGATCCAAAATCATAAATAAAATCAGGAACTTCTAAATAAAAAGCTTTCATAAAATTATCAACATTTGTGAAATCTAAATTTGTATAAGTTACAGCATCTGGATTAGGTAATGATGTTTCATTATCCATAATATCAGTTCTTGTTGAACTATATTGTTGATTATCAGTATCAGCAACAATATTAAATATACATTCTATTTTGCGTAAAGTAATATCTGATACTTCTGGTGGAAAATAAATAATAATATCTGTTACATATGTATTATAATCATCAGAAACTAATAATTTTATACTATTATTAACTAAACTATTTTTAGTATCAATTTGTGAATATGAATCATCTTGTAATCCATTACCTGTAAATAATTTTATATTATCAATTGTTGTTGATCCCATATTTGGAATAGTAGCATCAATAGTTAAGTTATCCAATAGTAATTTATTTTGTGGAAACATTATACAAATATAATTACCACCGACAACAGGATCTGTTTGTTGTCCATTTATTTTTTTAAAGTATGAATTTTTACTATTTGTATTTGTTAATTGAATACTTTTATTATTATCAGCATTTAATGTTACTAAAAGACTTGCGCTATTTGGTTTTTCAACATAATCAAATGATGATATAACAATATATTTGTCATTTTTTGGAGTACTAAAACAAGTATCGCAAATATTGTAAGAATTAAAATAAGTTTCTGGTTTAAATGAAGTATTATCTGATTTTATTGATGATATATATGAATCTTTATCGGGTATACGATATGTTGTTGAACTCTCAAAATGTTCAATATTACCACTTATAAAGTAATTATATACTATTACTACAATTAGGATAAATAATAATAGAAAGAATAAAACCATTACTATATTATTATCTATCATCTCTTCTAAAATAAATCATTATATTTTTTTTGATTATTTATATAGCTATTTTCCAAATGTAATAAGTATTATTACATTTTTTATTAATTCCAAAAATTTTTTCATTATATGTATTAAAAATTACTTTATCATAATCTACATTACAAAAATTATTATATATGAAACAATTATTTAAATTTTTAGATAAATGTTTTTGTAATTCAAATAAAGTATAATCTTCATTTAATATAATTAATTCATTATTTTTATTATCATTATTCATAAAGTCAAAAAAAATATTTAAATTTGACATTTTTATATATCTATTATTGTTATTTTATTAAATAATTTTAATTTATCTAACTTATAATAATCATAGTTTAATAAACATTCATAATTTTGGAAATCAATTGTAAATCTATATGGACATTTGAAAGATGTTGTATCAAAATCATAATCATCTTTTATATTGTGAATAATCCAATTCATCAAGCAGTTATTATGAATTGGATAATATTTTGTCTCAGGATGTTCAATATAATTATTATAGACAATTGCTGTATCTTCAATTGTCCCGCCATTTTTATCAAATAGCTCTTCAAGACATATTAAACAGCAATATGAATTAAACTTTGGGACTTTTGAACCTTTCTTTAAGATTGTATAAGGCATATTAATGATTTCCCAACCTTGTTTAATATACCCGAATATTAGTTCTATATTGATATAAAGAAACATTGTCTTTTTTTTATAGATATCAGTAATAACATTATTTTTTACATTTTCTCTTTCAATTTCAGAAACATCATCATAGTCTGTTCCTGAATTAGTTGAAAAATCAATGTGTATCTGATTTGAATAAATATCTTTATACATAATCAGACAATGAGAAATAAATAATGTATTTTTGTATGAATTTTTATATGGTGGCATATCATTGCGAATAATTATTACTAAATCAAAACAATGTTCTATTACAAGGTCGCGAGAACCATCATAACGTGTATAATTAATATTATTAGAAGTAAGAAGATTTAGTAGTTTTTCATAATCATCATTGTTGTAGAAATGAATATTCATATAATCTTCAATAGTAATTCTATCAATTGTTTCAGGATGATATTCGTGATCCCAATATTTTTCACATGATAAATCTAAATCATAATAAATGTCTGTGTAATATTTGTTTAATAAGTTATTTTGAACATATGATCCCCATATAATACCATTATTGTCTAATATGATTTCTTTGATTTTATTCAAAGTATCGTGAAAGTGTTCTGTTGAAAACATAAGTTTTATTTAAAACTTATGAAATCATTTTTTTTATTTTTTGGATTTCAATAAATAATTCTTGTATTGCACTTGTATTTAATGATGTTATCATATTATAATCAATAGTTCTAAAATCATCTATTTTAGAGCCTACTATAAAAATATCTTCTGATGTTAATTCTTCATTAATAATAAAATTATTATTATCAATTATTTCTTTAATTATAAATTCTTTTGAATTATTATATTTATTTTTATCAATGATTTTAATTACATCATTTATATTTAAAGAAATGTTATTTTTATTTTCAAAATTTATAATATTATTTTTGTAAAAACCTCTTTCAAAAATATTAGGAATTATTCCAGATGTTATTGATACAGCATTTGGACATATTTTTTCAACATCTTGTGCAATAAAACCATATTTTTCTTCATTTGTTTCAATTATATTATATTTCTTTGGCGTTAAATTATTTATAATTTCAATAGAATTTTCAATATTATTAATATTATTCTTAATACGTTTATCAGATGATGCTATATAACCTTGTGCACATACATATGAAGCACATTGTAAACTTAAAGCAATACCTGTACTTATGTTACTAGCAATTATTAATGGATTTGTATTACCTGCTGCTCCCCAATATAAGATACCAGTATTTGCGGTTGAACCATAAGCAGATGATGTTGACCCCCCAGAACTTGTAATATTAACATATCCAGATGATACTGTTAATGAACCGGTAAGAGAACCTCCTGATTTTAATAAATAATTAGTTAATGATGTATTTAATTCTGTTCCATTATAATTTAATGATGTTGTTACTAAATTACTTGTTGTAATATTACTATTAACATTAACATTAAATAAAGCAGTAATATTGCTTGTTGTAACTATTGAACCAGTTCCAGTTAAAGTTAAATTATTAGTACATCTGATATTACTTGAATAAATGTTTGAAGATGATAAATATGATGTAGCATCTGTTCCTGTTGTTAAATAAGAAGCAACACCAGTTAAAGTTAAGTTATTAGTACATCTTATATTACTTGAATAAATATTAGATGATGATAAGTATGATGTAGCATCTGTTCCTGTTGTTAAATAAGAAGCAACACCAGTTAAAGTTAAGTTATTAGTACATCTTATATTACTTGAATAAATGTTTGAAGATGATAAATAGGATGTTGTGTCTGTTCCAGTTGTCAAATATGAACTAGCTCCTGTCAAACTTATATTATTAGTACATCTGATATTACTTGAATAAATGTTTGAAGATGATAAATATGATGTTGTATCAGTTCCAGTTGTTAAATATGAAGCAACGCCTGTAAAAGTTAAATTATTAGCACATCTAATATTACTTGAATAAATGTTTGAAGATGATAAATAGGATGTAGCATCAGTTCCAGTTGTCAAATATGAAGCAACGCCTGTAAAAGTTAAATTATTAGTACATCTAATATTACTTGAATAAATGTTTGAAGATGATAAATAGGATGTAGCATCAGTTCCAGTTGTCAAATATGAAGCAACGCCTGTAAAAGTTAAATTATTAGTACATCTAATATTACTAGAATAAATGTTAGATGATGAAATATATGAATTAATATCTGTTCCTGTTAAAATAATATTATTAGTACATCTGATATTACTTGAATAAATATTAGATGATGATAAATAGGATGTAGCATCAGTTCCAGTTGTTAAATATGAAGCAACGCCTGTAAAAGTTAAATTATTAGCACATCTAATATTACTTGAATAAATGTTTGAAGATGATAAATAGGATGTAGCATCAGTTCCAGTTGTCAAATATGAAGCAACGCCTGTAAAAGTTAAATTATTAGTACATCTAATATTACTTGAATAAATGTTTGAAGATGATAAATAGGATGTAGCATCAGTTCCAGTTGTCAAATATGAAGCAACGCCTGTAAAAGTTAAATTATTAGTACATCTAATATTACTAGAATAAATGTTAGATGATGAAATATATGAATTAATATCTGTTCCTGTTAAAATAATATTATTAGTACATCTGATATTACTTGAATAAATATTAGATGATGATAAATAGGATGTAGCATCAGTTCCAGTTGTTAAATACGAAGCAACTCCTGTAAAGGTTAAATTATTGGTACATCTAATATTACTTGAATAAATATTAGATGATGATAAATATGATGTAGCATCAGTTCCAGTTGTCAAATATGAACTAGCTCCTGTAAAAGTTAAATTATTAGTACATCTAATATTACTAGAATAAATGTTTGAAGATGAAATATATGAATTAATATCAGTTCCTGTTAAAACAATATTATTAGTACACCTAATATTACTAGAATAAATGTTTGAAGATGATAAATAGGATGTTGTGTCTGTTCCAGTTGTTAAATACGAAGCAACTCCTGTAAAGGTTAAATTATTAGTACACCTAATATTACTAGAATAAATGTTAGATGATGAAATATATGAATTAATATCAGTTCCTGTTAAAACAATATTATTAGTACATCTAATATTACTAGAATAAATATTAGAGGATGAAATGTAAGATGTTGTGTCTGTTCCAGTTGTTAAATACGAAGCAACTCCTGTAAAGGTTAAATTATTAGTACATCTAATATTACTTGAATAAATGTTAGATGATGAAATATATGAATTAATATCAGTTCCTGTTAAAACAATATTATTAGTACATCTAATATTACTAGAATAAATGTTTGAAGATGATAAATAAGATGTTGTATTTGTTCCAGTTGTTAAATATGAACCTGTACCAGTCAAAGTTAAATTATTAGTACATCTAATATTACTAGAATAAATGTTTGAAGATGAAATATATGAATTAATATCTGTTCCTGTTGTTAAATATGAACCTGTACCAGTTAAAGTTAAATTATCAACACATCTAATATTACTTGAATAAATGTTTGAAGATGATAAATAAGATGTTGTATTTGTTCCAGTTGTTAAATATGAACCTGTACCAGTAAAAGTTAAATTATTAGCACATCTAATGTTACTAGAATAAATATTAGACGATGATAAATATGATGTAGTATCAGTTCCGGTTGTTAAATATGAACCTGTGCCAGTTAAAGTTAAATTATTAGTACATCTAATGTTACTAGAATAAATGTTAGATGATGAAATATATGAATTAATATCTGTTCCTGTTGTTAAATATGAACCTGTACCAGTCAAAGTTAAATTATTAGCGCATCTAATGTTACTAGAATAAATGTTAGATGATGAAATATAAGCATTTATATTTGTACCAGTAGTTATATATGAAGTTGTACCAGCATTATTTAATATTAAATTTCCAGATGTAGTAATACTGCCAGTAATATCAATAGATCCTGTAATAGATGTTGAACCTGCTACATATAATTTTGATGAATTTGCATCAGGTATTGATGTTGTTCCTATTCCTACATAACCATTTCTGTTTATAAATAATGAATTGGCGGGAGCATTTGAATTAATATAAAACTGAGAAGTCCAAGTATTAATTCCATTTGATAAATTGCCAAAATCACCAAATACAAAATTAAGATTTGTGTCATAACCCATCTTAAAATTTCTAAGATTACCATTCATGTCATTTTTAGAAATAACAATAGTACCATCACTAATATTAGAAGTACTGCCAACATGTAAATATGCTAATGGATTAATATTACTAATACCGATATTAGAGGTAACAATTAAATTAGAATTAGTAAAGATAGAACCATTAACATTAAGAGAATAATTTGAATTTATATTTGTTCTAATACCAACATTACTTAAAGTAGTTAACAAACCATTGATTGTTGTTGTATTTAAAGCTGTAATATTTGAAGTAATAAAATTACTAGTTGTTATATTAGAATTTACAATTAAATTACAAGAACAATTAATATTACTTGTATAAATGTTTGAAGTTAATAAATAAGAGTTTGGATTACTTCCAGTTGTAATAAAAGAACCATCATTTATTAAAATTAAATTACATGAACAGTTGATATTACTTGTATATATATTTGAAGTTAATAAATAAGAGTTTGGATTATTTCCAGTAGTAATAAAAGAACCATCATTTATTAAAATTAAATTACATGAACAGTTGATATTACTTGTATAAATATTAGAAGTTAATAAATAAGATTTTGGATTACTTCCAGTAGTAATAAAAGAACCATCGTTTATTAAAATTAAATTACATGAACAATTGATATTACTTGTGTAAATATTAGAAGTTAATAAATAAGATTTTGGATTACTTCCAGTAGTAATAAAAGAACCATCATTTATTAAAATTAAATTACATGAACAGTTGATATTACTTGTATAAATATTTGAAGTTAATAAATAAGAGTTTGAATTATTTCCAGTAGTAATAAAAGAACTGTCATTGTTTAAAATTAAACTAGAATTTGTAATTATATTACCTGTGATTGACGCTGAACCTTGAACATATAAAATAGATGAATTTGCTTGCGGTATTGATGGTGTTCCTATTCCTACATAACCATTTCTATTAATAAATAATGAATTTGCTGGTGCATTTGAATTAATATAAAATTGAGAAGTCCAAGTATTAATTCCATTTGATAAATTGCCAAAATCACCAAATACAAAATTAAGATTTGTGTCATAACCCATCTTAAAATTTCTAAGATTACCATTCATGTCATTTTTAG
>Ga0214921_10001902_pt1 | contig 34982 bp, 25 predicted proteins | sample LL1505_MetaG_FD_177992 | JGI IMG/M metagenome (GOLD analysis project Ga0214921, IMG submission 177992) | Freshwater microbial communities from Lake Lanier, Atlanta, Georgia, United States - LL-1505 | ecosystem: Environmental > Aquatic > Freshwater > Lake | place: USA: Georgia | collected... | reverse complement strand
CGAGCCTGGGCGGCATCGCCTCGAAGGCGCCGTGGCTCGCGGCCCTGTTCATGCTGTTCACGTTCTCGAGCATCGGCCTGCCAGGCCTCAACGGCTTCGTCGGCGAGTTCATGATCCTCGCCGGGTCATTCCAGCGGGCCTGGGGCGGCGTGTCGGCGGCATGGCGCACGGCCTACCTCGTGATGGCCTGCCTCGGCGTGGCCGGCGTAGTGCTCGGCGCGTGGTACATGCTGTGGGCCGTCGAACGCGTGCTCTTCGGAGCCTCTCGCGAGCCGCCGCAGGGGGCCGCGAGCGGACACACGCACAACAGCGGGCACGACCACAGCCACGATCATGCCCACGGCGCGCATGGCCATGCCGACCACGCGGCCGCAACCGACGATCTCGCCTGGCACGAACTCGCCGCGCTCCTGCCGCTCGTCGTGTTCGTGTTTTGGATCGGCCTCGTGCCGGCCACGTTCCTCGGGCCCACGGCCGGCGCTGTGCGCGGCATCATGCAGCCGAGTGCCCAGGCCTTCGCAGCCCGGATGGAAGAAGCCAACGTTCCGGCTGCCGCTGCCGCCGACCTCGTCTCTCTGCCACCTCCTTCACCCTCGCGCTAGCTTCCATGCCCACCGCCCTCGAAACCTTCCTGCTCGTGCGGCCCGAGATCGTGCTCGTGGCCGGGGCGATCGTGGCCTTCCTCGGCGGCGCGTTCGCCGGCGTGCGGCGTGGCTGGCTCGTGGCGTTGGCGGCGATCGCCGCGGCGCTCTTCGTGGCCGGTGCACAGCCTGCCAGCGGCCTACTCGCGGCGGATGCCGCCGGCCGCGGATCGATCGTGTCGGGCTCCGTGGCCATCGATCCCTTTTCATCGTACGTGCGGTTCGTCGTGCTCGGCCTGGGCTTGATCCTCGCGCTCGTGCAGGCGGGCGACATCTTTCCGGCCGCCGTCAGCCGCGGAGCGGCGGTATGGCGCGGCGGCACCTGCGAGGAGGCGGGCACGTTTCTGCTCTTGCTCGCCGGGCTCTCGCTCGTGGGCGTGAGCGACGACCTCGTCCTGCTCTTCGCAGGCCTCGAACTCGTCTCGATTCCCACATACGTGCTCCTGGCCCTCAAGCGGACCGACGCCCACGGGCAGGAGGCAAGCCTCAAGTATTTCTTCCTCTCGCTCGTGGCCTCCGCGCTTTTTCTCTACGGGCTCGTGTGCCTCTACGGGATCGGCGGCTCGACACGGTTCGACGCGATCGCGGCCGGGCTGCGGGCTGGTGGCAATGGCATGGCCATGGCTCTCCTGCCGGTGGCCATCGGCATGGCGATGGCCGGAGCAGCCTTCCGCCTCGCTGCGGTGCCGATGCATTTTTACGCGCCTGATGTGTACGAAGGCACGAGCCCCGGCAACGCCGCGGTGCTCTCGACCTTGCCGAAGGTGGCGGGCGTCGTCGTGCTCCTGCGGCTCGTGGGCCTCGCGATCCCCGGCCCGCTCGGCGACGGCACGGCAGCCCCCGCCGCCGCGGCCTACACCGACCTTTTCTGGCAGCTCGCCGCCGTCCTCGCGGCGGTCACGATGACCGTCGGCAACGTGATGGCGCTCGTGCAGACGAACCTCCGCCGCCTGCTCGCCTGCTCGTCGATCGCCCACGCGGGCTACCTGCTCACGGGCATCGCCGTGGCGGCGGCCGCCGCGTCGATGGGCGCGACCGGTGGCCGCGATGCCGTCACGGCCGATGCCACCTGGCTCGCGGGCCTCGGCGGCGCGACGGCCACGCTCTTTTATCTCGCCACCTACGCTCTGGCCACGATCGGGATCTTCGCCGCGATCGCCTACCTCGGCCATCGCTGGCCCGAGTGGACGAGCGGCAGCGGGCCCCGGCCGCCCCGGCAGGAGATCACGTCGGTCGAGGATCTCGACGGCCTCTCGGGCACGAACCCCGTGGCCGCGTTCGCGATCGCCGTGTTCCTCTTGAGCCTGGCCGGCATTCCGCCGCTGCCCGGCTTCTGGGGCAAGCTCACGCTCGCCACGTCGGCGCTCGAAGTGGACTGGAACGCCCCGATCACGCTCGGCAGCCGGCGGGCGGCGTTCGTGGCGCTCGCCGTGATCCTCGTCCTCAACGCCGCGATCGCCGCGGCCTACTACCTGCGGATCATCGCGGCGATGTACTTCCGCTCCACGAAGCGGGGTGTACAGGCCGACGGCGGCCTGGCGGCGGGCATCGCCATGCTCGCCTGCCTCGTGCTCGTCGGGCTCGTCACACTCCAGCCGCGCGGTCTCTTTCGCACGTCGGCCGCGGCAGGCGACGCCGTCTCGCGCACGCCCGTGGTCGCGGCAGCCGATGCCGCGTCGCCCGTCTCCCTCACGCCGGTGGCCACGATCCGATGAGCACGACCCCCGACCAGGCATCCGTCCGCGCCGTCCTCGCCGACTTCCCCGATCCGGAGTCGGGCCGATCGCTCGCGGAGATGGGCCAACTCGGCGCGATCGACACTTCGCCAGCCGCGATCCGCGTTTCGATCGGTCTCACGACGCACTCTGCAGTGCTCTGGAAGCAGGTCCGCGGCCGGATCGAAGAGCGGCTGCGGACGCGATTTCCGCAGGTCTCGGCGGTCGAGGTCACGATCACGCCCCACGCCCGCCCGCCGGGCAAGCTCGGCCAGATCGGCCTCGAAGCCAAGAGCGTGATCGCGGTCGGCAGTGGCAAAGGCGGCGTGGGCAAGAGCACGATCGCGGCCAGCCTCGCGATCGGCCTGGCCCGGGCCGGCAGCACGGTCGGCCTGCTCGACGCCGACGTCTACGGCCCGAGCGTGCCGCACCTCCTCGGCCTCTCGGGCCGCCCGCAGATCGACAACGGCAAGATCGTGCCGATGCGGCTGGCGGTCGGAACCGCCTCGATGCCCGTGATGTCGATGGGGTTCCTCGTGCCGCCGGGCGAAGCCGTCGTGTGGCGCGGGCCGATGCTCCACGGCGCGATCTCGCAGATGCTCCGCGACACGCTCTGGGGCCCACTCGACTATCTCATCATCGACATGCCGCCGGGCACCGGCGACATCGCACTCACACTCTCGCAAGTCCTGCCGCTCACGGGCGCCGTCGTCGTCTGCACGCCGCAAGACGTGGCCCTGCTCGACGCCACGAAGGCGATCGCGATGTTCCGCAAGGTGAACATTCCGCTCCTGGGTATGGTGGAAAACATGAGCTTCTTCGTCTGCCCCGACACGCAGAAGCGCTACGACATCTTCGGCACGGGCGGCGCGAAGCGCACGGCCAAGGAACTCGACATCCCGTTCCTGGGCGAAGTGCCGCTCCAGATCCCGATCCGCGAACACGGTGACGCGGGCCAGACCGCCGCCAACTACGACGACCCCGCCGCCCGGCCCTACCTCGAGGCCATCTGCGAACGCCTCGTGGGCCACCTCGCCGCCACGAACGCCGCCGCGCCGCCCCTGCCCTCGCTGCCGGTGTTGTAGGAGAGGCTTCAGTCTGGCAGGCCCCAAGCTTGCCGCGCCAGCTTCGGGCTCCCCGCATCCCCTCGCCGGACGCTCGCTACGCCCATCCTGGGCTTCACTCGCTCGGATGTGCCTGCGCTGCGCCATCCATGGCTGCGCTGGTCACATACGCCGTCTCCGGGACACGGGGAGCCCGAAGCCTCCTTAACTCTTAGGCGCAAAGAACTTTCGGCGGAGACGGTCGGTGGGCACGCGCAGACGAAGGGAGTGCTTGAGGACTATCGGCGTCTGATCAAAACCCACGAGTTCTGTACTCTCAAGACGACCGGAGTCGAGCATGCCTACCGCCGGCTCCGAATGCGGGTCGTTACCTCCTGCCCGAACGTCCGGCGACGGGATATGGGGAGCCCGAAGCCGGCGCGCTCAATACAGCCACACGCGCAACGCATCGCGATCGATCACAGGCTGCCGCGTGAGCCGCGTGATGCGGCCAAGCGAACGCACCTCGACGGCGCGAGAACCAAGCGCGGCCCAGTCGGCGAGCGTCGCGTGAGTCCGAGTGGTCGCAGCGGGCAGCGTCCACGCGTCGCAGACGCAGTGCCAGAGGGCGTCGAGATGCGGGCGGCGGACGTGGAAGGCGTCGACGCCGTACCATTCGGCCGGCTGCTCGAGAAACGTAGCGCCCGTGTCGGCGGCGATCGCCTGGAGCTCCTCGTCGAGCCAGCGTGTGGCCTCCTTGAGCTCGGCAAGGCCGAGGAGGCAGCTGGGCACGTAGAGCGTGCGCAGGAGTCGGTAGCGCACGGCCCCCACGCCGGCGATGCCCGCGAGTGGCAGGCCCGTGATCGCGAGCCGGGCGCCGCAGTCGGCGAGCCGCTTGGCGGCCTCGCGCACGGCGCTTGCCACCGCGGTCACGCCGAGGCCGTAGAGCAGTTCGTTGCCCACGTCGGTGATCACGGCGAGCGGCTCTTCTGCCCGCTCGCGGTCGAGGGCCCGCCACAGGCCGCTTGAGAGGATCGAGGGCAGCCGCCGCTGCCAGACGCGGGTCGAGACGCCGTAGCCGCGGCCGTGACCGGCGGCCACGAAGAGATCGAGTGGACCGGCTGCGCGGGCCCGGGCCGTGGCGGCGAGCCGCGGGAGGCCGCGCGACACGTTGCTCGCGCCGAGCACCACGACCGCGCGGCGCGAGCCCGTCAGTTCCACCGGCGCCACGGGGTGTTTCCCGGCAGGTTCTGCCAGCAGGAGACGGCGAGCATCGCGAACATGATGCCGAGGTAAGGCTCGCCGCGCGAGTAGGCCCAGAAGGCGACGAGGCCGCCGGTGACCGCGCCCAGGAGGCCGGCGATCCGCGGGGCATCGTCGATGCCGACGGCCAGGAGCGCCTCGCGGGCAATCTGCCCGCCGTCGAGCGGCGGCACCGGCAGGAGATTGATGAGCGGCCAGAAGATGTTTACTTGCAGCAGAAACCAGACGATCGCAAATGCGAGTGTCGACGGCAGCGGCCGCCCCTCCGAGAGCCCGAGGGCGTCGCCGAGCCCGGGCAGCGGCAGCGGCACACGAAAGCCCGCGGCCTTGAGGCCCGCCACAACCGCGGCTGCGAACAGAAGCTGCGCGAGCGGCCCCGCAGCCGACACGAGCAGCCGTTCGAGCGGCCGCCGCGCACCCCGCCGGCCCCAGGCGTCGGGGATCGCGAGGCCGCCGAAGTGATAGAGCACCACGTGGGCCGACTGGCCGAACCAGCGATACGTGAACGCATGGCCGAGTTCGTGGACGAGGAGCGACACGAACACGACCGCCACCCAGGCCACGAGATAGCGGAGCAGCTCGCGCTGATCGGATCGCGCAAGCGCCTGGCAGACGTTCCAGCCGAGGAGCGCCGCCGCCACCCAAAACCACGCGCTCACCCGCACGGGCACACGCAGAATAGAAAATTGCAGGTCGGCGGGCGTCGGCTGGGGCTCGGCGAGAAACATCCCCACCATTATGCCGCCCGGCCGGCCGGGAGCGGCATGCCGACCGTTGCAGGGCCGCCCAACGCGATCGCAAGCACGGCGTCGGCAGCCCGGGCCGCCGAGCCGCCCGTCGCCACCCGTGCCGCCACGGCCTCGATCCGCGCGGCTGCGTGCGCCCGGGCTGCCGGATCGGTGAGCCACTCGACCACGTGTGCCGCTGCCGCGCGGGCGGGATCCTGCACGGCGAGATACTCGGGATACACGGCCTCAGGGTCGGCCGCCTCGACGGCCACTGGCGGCAGGAGCGTGGGCCGCACCGGCCCGATCGGCTCCCGACAGGCGAGCAGGTTCACGAGCGTGATGAACCGCGCCCGGCGATACCAGCTCTGCACGACATACGCCAAGCCGCTGATCCGATACATGATCACGGTGGGCACCCGCGAGGCGAGCAGTTCGAGCGACACCGAGCCGCTCACCGCGATCGCGCAGGCCGCCTCGGTGATCAGGCTGCGGGTGCAGGCCGATTCGATGGCGACGTCGAGGCCGCCGAGGGCCGGCTGCTGTGCGGCGAGCATCTCACGGATACGTGCCGCATGCCGCTCATGCAGGGCGCCCACGGCGAACCGTGCCGCGGGTACGCGGGCCTTCACGATCGCAGCAGCCCGGAGGATCGAAGCCAGATTTCCTTCGATCTCCTGCCCGCGCGATCCTGGCAAGAGCAGCACGAGCGGTGCCGCCTCGTCGCGCCTTCGAGTCGCTGCGCAGTCAAGCTCATCAAAGAACGGATGGCCCACGTACGTGCTCTGCATCCCCTGGGCCGTGAACCACTCGTGCTCGAAGGGGAGCGCGGAGAGCACGTGGTCGACGAGCCGTCGCATCTTCCCGATCCGCCAGCTCGCCCAGGCCCAGATCTGCGGCGGACAATAAAAGACGACCGGGATGCCGTGCCGCTTCGCCCGCCAGGCCAGCCACCAGTGGAACCCCGGGAAATCGACGAGCACACAGACATCGGGCCGGGCGTCGAGAAAGCTCCGCTCCGCCCGCCGGGCGAGATCGACGAACCGGTGGATGTTGAGGATCACCCGCAGAAACCACATCACGGCCAGCTGCGTGAGATCAGCGACGAGCGTGCAGCCCTCGGCCGCCATGCACGGCCCCCCGAGCCCGACGCACTCAACGTCGGGCCGCCGCGCACGGATCGCGCGCACGAGCAGCGCCGCATGATGGTCGCCCGAAGGCTCGCCGGCCGAGAGGAAGACGCGCATGAAAAACTCCGCGAGGCCAGACGGCCCCGGCGGAGTATTTCAACTTCGAGTGACCCGCCCTAGGCCATTTTCATAGAGCGAGAAAGCACGACCTCGCTACACGGGAGGCTTCGGGCTCCCCGTGTCGCGCTCGCCGGCGTATTTGACCAGCGCAGCCATGGATGGCGCAGCGCAGGCAAATCCGAGCGAGTGAAGCCCAGGATGGGCGCAGCGAGCGTCCGGCGACGGGATATGGGGAGCCTGAAGCCGGCTTGACCGCGCGTCACTTGCCGGCCGGTGCGAAGCCCTTCTCGATGTTGCCGAACACCATGTTCACCTGGTCGTCGGCCGAGGCCTTCTCGACCTTGCCCTTGCAGTTCGGGCAGCAGAAACCCACCTCGGCGTCACCGATCGCGAGCTGCGTGCCCGGCTTCACGGCGCCGCCGCTGAACGGGCAGCCCTTCTGGACGAGCTGGCCGGTGCTCACCATCTGCTGGTGGGCCTTGGCGGCGAACTTCTTCGAGTCGCCCTCGAAGGCCTTCTCGCAGTTGCCGCAGCAGAAGTAGACGCTGCCGCCGTCGAAGGCCACGCTCTTCTCGGGGTTGCAGCCCTTGCCCGACACGGGGCACTTGGCGTCCTTCGGCTCCTTGACGGCAGCCGAGGCGACCATGGCCGAGCAGAGGACGGCCACGCACAGACCAGCAAGACGGATCGACTTCATGACTGGGATCTCCATATGAATTTGCATTGAGGGCAGGCGGACGACCGCCGCTACCGCACGATCATACGGCTGCGACGCCGCCGGCCGCAATCGGCGTTTTACCGCCGTCTGGGCTCGGGCAGCTGGATCGCGAGGACGGCGCCGGCGGCGATCACGCTAGCGCCCGCGACGAACACGGGCCGGAAGCCGACCGTGTCGACCGCCAGGCCGATGAGCGGCGAGAGTACGAACGGCGCGGCAAGTGCCCCGCCCACGATGCTCACATAGCGCGGATGCTCGGCTGGCCCGGGCGCGAGCTCGAGCGCGTAATTCGTGAACAGTTTGAGTGAGAGCGGGTTGAGGCCCAGGGGCGCGTAGACGATCCAAAACCACTCCACCGCCACGTGATGCGCAAGCAGCGAGAGGAGCGTGACGACGAGCGGCGTGGTCGCGGAGAGGGCGACGAGCCAGATCAGCACGATCCGTGTGCCACGGCGATCCGACATCGGCCCCACGACGAGGCTCACGATCCCGGTGGCGGCGTTCTGCACCACGACCCACGTCAGCAGGCTGCTGAGCGTGCTCCCGAGCCGGTCGCGGGCGAAGGCCTGGTAGTGCGGAAACAGCATGAGCACCGCCGAGAAGCAGGCCGCCACGCAGCACAGCCGCACCAGCGCCGTGTCGGCCCGCAGCGCCGCAGCCCACTCGGCGAAGAGCCGTCCTGCGCGGCTGCCACGAGCGCTCTCTTGAACGGCGTGCTCAGCGTGATCGGCCGGCTCGTCGAGAAACAGCGGCAGCACGGCTGCGAGCGCGAAGAACGCCGCCGTGGCACCAAAGATCTTCGGAAAGCCGTCTGGCTCCTCGAGCCACGGCCCCAGCAACAGGACGGCCGCGACGATCGCGAGCACGCTGCCCACCGCCACGCTCACCACCATTGCCCGGCCGCGATGGCCGGGGGAAATGAGCTTGCCTTGGAGCGACGCCACCACGAGCTGGTTGACGCCGTTCGACGCCGAGAAGAGGGCATAGAGCACGAGAAAGATCGCGGCCAGCAGATCCGGCCGCCACTCGGCCAGCGGCTGCCAGGCGACGGCGAGGATCCCGAACCACGCCGCCATCGCCAGGCTTGTGCGGACGAGCGCCCACTTCTTCTGCGGCAGGCGGGCGAGCGGGCCGGCGGCAAACAGCGGCGGCACGCTCTGGCCGCCGCGATTGAGCACGGGCAAGAGGCCGCGGAGCGCGCCCGAGTCGACCACGGCGTCGAGAACGGCGGGCATGATGATCGTCTCGGTCTTGAAGATCCAGCCGACGCGGACGACGACCTGATAGAGCTCCATCCAGAGCGTGTTCCGCGTCTCGCGCCGAGTCGCCGAGGTCAGGTCACTGGTGGAGTCGAGAGGCGGCGCGGCCATCGGGTAGGATCAGCGGGCGAATCGGGGCGCACGGCGTGTGCCGCGCCACGCTGCGAGCATGAAGGTTTTTCGAGGTGCCGTCCATGAGAATCACCTGCAACATCGTCTGCCTGGTTCTGTTCGTGCTCGCTGCCACCGGCCAAGCCGCCGAGGTGCCCGTGTGGTTCGGCACCTACACGAATGCCAAGACCGGCTCCGAGGGCGTGTACGTCTCCCGGTTCGACACTGCCACCGGCACGCTCACCAAGCCCGTGCTCGCCGGCGCCGCGAAGAACCCGTCGTTCCTCGCCATGCACCCGACGCTCCCTGTCGTCTACGCCGTGAGCGAAATCGCGGGCGCCGATGGCAAGCCGACGGGCGGCATCCTGTCGTTCACGATCGACGAGCGCACCGGCATGCTCACGAAGAAGAACGAACAGCCGTCGGGCGGCCCCGGCCCCTGCCACGTGTCGGTCGATCGCACGGGCAAGGTCGTGCTCGCTGCAAACTACAGCGGCGGCAGCGTGATCTGCCTGGGGCTAGGGTCCGACGGCAGCCTGCGGCCCGTCGTGTCGGGCACGCCAGGCGGCTTCATCCAGCACGAAGGCAAGAGCGTCAACGAGAAGCGGCAGGAGAAGCCGCATGGCCATTCGATCTATCCTGTGCCCGACGGCCGGTTCGCGATCAGCTGCGACCTCGGCATCGACAAGGTACTCGTCCACACGCTCGACGTGACCAAGGCGACGCTCACCCCACACGGCTTCGGAGCCACAAAGCCTGGTGCCGGCCCGCGCCACTTCGCCCTTCATCCGAGCGGCCGCTTCGGCTACTCGGTCAACGAACTCGATCTCACCGTCACGGGCTTCGCGTTCGACCCGGCTGCGGGCACGCTCACGGAGTTTCAGACGCTCTCGACGCTTCCCACAGACGTCACCGACCGCACCGGCTTTTCGACGGCCGAGATCGTGGCCCACCCGAACGGAAAGTTCGTCTACGCGTCAAACCGTGGCCATCACTCGATCGCGATGTTTTCCGTCGATGAAGCCACGGGCCGGCTCACGTTCATGGGCGTCGAGCCGATCCGCGGCAAGACGCCGCGCAACTTCGTGCTCGATCCCACCGGTCGGTTCCTGCTCGCCGGCGGCCAGGATTCGAATACGGTGACGGTGTTCGCGATCGACCAGACGACGGGCCGACTCACGTTCACTGGCCAGTCGCTCGACGTGCCGAGCCCGGTGTGCATCCGCTTCCGGCCGATCTAGGGCAGCCGTCCTACGACCCCAACACCATCTCGAGATAGCTCCGCGGCTCGTGGGGCCCACAGCCGAGTTCGCCCGCCAAGGCCTCGATCCGAGCCTGCGCCGCAGGAACCTCGTCCGCCGCTGCGAGCAACTCCAGTTCCAGGTAGTCGCCGAGCCCGGCGACCGCATCGAGAGCGATCTCGACCTCCGCACCCTGCCACGCGAGCCGTGCCGTACGGCGCCGCTTCACGACCTCGCGCACCCGCCAGAAGCCGAGGGCCTCGAGCAGTTCCGTCCAGCGATCGAGCGTCGGCGACGCCCCTGCGGAGTCAGCCTGCGAAACTGTCTCGAGGGGCAGTTCGATCTCGCGGCGCGTCTTGCCGCCGCCGGCCAGCCGTGGGCCCTTCCATGTGATCGCGATCTCGTCTCCCACCCGGCGCAGCCGCAGGGCCTCGTCGGTCTGCGCAAAATCTCGGGCCGGATGGGCAAAGTAGTGATCGACCTGCTCGACAGGCGCGGCGAAGCGGGCCCCGAGAGCGGCGAGCCGTCCTTCGACAGCGGGCAGGTCGGCCACGCGAAACTTCAGTTCGACTTCGTACACTCACTGGCCCCGCAAGCAACTCGGTGACAGGCTCGAGCCCATCCTGCGACAATGCGATTTGTACGCTTTCTCCTCGCCGCGTTCACGACCGCCGTGCTTGCCGGCTGCGCCGGCCCCGACACGAGCCATCCCGCCATCGGCCGCACCGTCGGCAGGCTGCCGCTCGTCGCACTCGCCGATCCAGGCCGCCCCGTGCCCACGTTCGCGGGCAAGGTCACACTCCTCAACTTCTGGGGCACCTGGTGCCCACCCTGCCGCCGCGAACTTCCCGGCATGGCCCGGCTCGCCACCCGGCTCGCCGACGATCCCCGGTTTCAGCTCGTGGCCGTGTCGTGCGGCGGCGCCGGCCCCGATGATCTTGCCGAGATCACCGCCACGACCACGGAGTTTCTCGCTTCGCAACGGCTCACGCTCGACGCCTGGGCCGACCCCGACGGAATGGCCCGCACCATCTTCGCCGCGTCGTTCGGCTTCGGCGCTTATCCGACCACGTATCTGATCGGCCCCGATGCCACCGTGCGCCAGGTCTGGACGGGCTACCGCTCGCGCGACGAGGCCGACATGGCCGCGGCTGTCGTCGCGCTGCTCAAGACAGTGCCGGAGGCCGTTCCGGCTGGAGGGCAGCCAGGCGAGCGATGAATGCCGCCGCCGCCGCCCCTGGATCGGCCGCGTCGATCACGGCCGCCGACACCGCCACCCGACGGATGCCGAGGGCCGTGAGCTCATCGAGCCGGTCGAGGGTGACGCCGCCGATCGCGAAGACGGGTAGGGCGATCTCGCGGGCGACGCTCGCCAGGAAGTCGTGCGGGGCGAAGGCCGCAAACGATTTCGTCGGCGACGGAAAGCACGGGCCAATTCCGAGATAGTCGGTCCCCTCCGCAAGGGCCGCGCGTGCCTCGTCGAGGCCGTGCGCCGTGCGGCCGACGAGCCTGTCGGGCCCGACCACCCGGCGGGCCGCCGCCACGGGAAGATCGGTCGCGCCCACGTGCACGCCCGCGGCACCCACGGCCACCGCCACGTCGGCCCGATCGTTGATCACCACGAGCGGCTCATCGAGGCCGCGGCGCCGCGCGATCGCGACCGCCCGCCGTGCCCGATCCACGAGATCCGGGGTGGCGAGGTGCTTGTCGCGCAGCTGAATCATTCGCACGCCAGCCTCGCAGAGTTGTTCGACGAGGTGCTCGAAGGCGGCCGGCTCCGCGCGGCCGTCAACGAGCACGCAGAGCGTCACGCCCGCCAGCCGATCGGCCGCCCGCGTCAGGGCTGCCGCCAGTTTCTCGAGCGTGTAGAGCCGGTAGCGCAGGGCCTCGAACCGCGCCGCCTCGCTCGGGGCCACCACCAGCGCCACCTCCTGGAGGCTGCGGAGCGCCTGGGCCGCGCGGGCCGCATTCGCCGCCACCAGGTCGGCCGGGCTGCGGCGGGCGAGCGCCGCAGTGGTCACAATCGTCGTGCCCACGTCACCCACGGTGTCGCGGCAGGCCACGCGCCGCGCGAACACGGGCGCGGCGAGCACCGCCGCGAGGTCGTGCCGCAGGGTCTTCGCGGCGGCGGTGAGCGCGGCGTCGTCGAGCACGAAGCGGGCTACGTCTTCGAGCACCCGGATCGCTTCGGCGGCCCGGTTGGCCGCGGCGTCGCAGAGCCGCCACGGTCCCCCAGCCACCTCCGATCGCCCGCCATCGCCGGTTTCCAGCTCCTGGTTCATGCCCTGTGTTGTAGCGTTTCAGGGGCCCGATACGCCTTGGAAAAACGCCGGGGCGGTCCTACACTCCCCCGCCCTTCCCCGGGGCCGCTCCATGCGCATGCTTCGCCCTCTCACACTCGTCTGGCCCGGCCTGCCCTGGCTCTGGCTGCGCGGCAGCGCTGCCGGGCTCGTGCTCGCCTTGGCGTTTGCCGTCGTCTTGGACATGGCAATCCTCTCGACCTGGATCTGGAGCGAGTTTCTCGAACTGCCGATTCTGATCGGCCTGTGGGTGGCGGCAGCCGTGATCTGGATGGCCGCGACCGTGTCGGCGGCACTCGCGTTTCCAGCACCCCTCCAGACCGGCCACGATGCAGCGGCCGACGCCCTCTTCACGGCCGCCCGCGACGCCTACCTCGCCCGTGACTGGCTGGCCGCGGAGACGAAGCTCCGCTCGCTCTTGGTCGTCCGCCCCACCGACGGCGAAGCCCAGCTGCTCCTCGGCACGCTCCTGCGCCGCGTGGGTCGCCTCCCCGAGGCCCGGACCGCACTCGAGAAACTCGCCCGCAGCGACGCCGGAGCACCGTGGCGATCGGCGATCACGCGGGAACTCGGCCAGATCGACTCGCCCACCATCCTCTCGATCGACGACGGCGTCCCAACCGCCGCTCCGGCCGAGCGGGCGGCGTAGGCATCATCCGGAATGGGGCATTTTCGCGGCCTCGGCCGAGTTCGGCAGACGCCGCGGTGCCATGCTCCTAGAATTCGACGACGGGTTTGGCGTAAGGTTTGCACACATCAAGGATTGCGGTTGTCGGCTGCCGGAATGGCACGGGGCCGAATCAGGACTGACGTTTCCGCGAAGGGACCACCACCATGTACGAGCGTTTCACCGACCGGGCCCGCAAAGTGATGCAGCTGGCCAACCAGGAGGCCCAGCGGTTCAACCACGAGTACATCGGCACCGAGCACGTGCTCCTGGGCCTCATCAAGGAGGGGAGCGGCGTCGCGGCCAACGTGCTCAAGAACCTCGACATCGATCTGCGGAAGATCCGCATGGAGGTCGAGAAGCTCGTCCAGAGCGGCCCCGACATGGTCACGATGGGCAAGCTCCCGCAGACGCCCCGGGCCAAAAAGGTGATCGAGTATTCGATGGAGGAGGCCCGCAACCTCAACCACAACTATGTCGGCACCGAGCACATCCTCCTCGGTCTGCTCCGCGAGCAGGAAGGGGTGGCCGCCCAGGTGCTCATGAACCTCGGCCTCAAGCTCGAAGACGTGCGTGAAGAGGTGCTCAACCTCCTCGGCCACGGCATGGAAGAGGGGGGCGAGCGGGCAGGCATGGGCGGCCGGCAGCCGGCAGGCGCCGGCGGTGGCGGCGGCGAGACATCCACGAAGAGCGGCAAAAGCAAGACGCCGGCCCTCGACAGCTTCGGCCGCGACCTCACCGAATTGGCCCGGCAGGGCAAGCTCGATCCGGTCATCGGCCGTGAGAAGGAAATCGAGCGGGCGATCCAGATCCTCTGCCGCCGCACGAAAAACAATCCCGTCCTTCTCGGCGAGGCCGGCGTGGGCAAGACGGCGATCGTCGAGGGCTTCGCTCAGCGGGTCATCGATGGCAACGTGCCCGAGTTGCTCGCTGACCGGCGGATCGTGGTGCTCGACCTCGCGATGATGGTCGCCGGCACGAAGTACCGCGGCCAGTTCGAAGAGCGCATCAAGGCGGTGATGAACGAGGTGCGACGGGCCAAGAACACGATCCTGTTCATCGACGAGCTCCACACGCTCGTGGGTGCCGGCGGCGCCGAAGGGGCGATCGACGCCTCGAACGTGCTCAAGCCGGCCCTGGCCCGCGGCGAGATTCAGTGCATCGGTGCCACCACGCTCGATGAATACCGCAAATACATCGAGAAAGACTCGGCCCTCGATCGCCGGTTCCAGATCATCATGATCGAGCCTGCGAGCAAGACCGAGGCCGTGGAGATCTTGAAGGGCCTTCGCGACCGCTACGAGAGCCACCACCGCGTGCAGATCACGAACGAGGCCCTCGAAGCGGCCGTCGAGCTCTCCAGCCGCTACATCACCGGCCGCTGCCTCCCCGACAAGGCGATCGACGTGATCGACGAGGCCGGCGCCCGCGTGCGGCTCAAGGCGATGACCAAGCCGCCAGACCTCAAGGAGATCGACGACGAGGTCGAGAAGCTCAACAAGGAGAAGGAGGAGGCGGTCGCCAACCAAGACTTCGAGAAGGCGGCGGCCCTCCGCGACCAGGCCGACAAGCTCAAGAAAAAGAAGCAGAGCATGACCCGCGACTGGCGGGACAAGAGCCGCGAGGCCGACGGCGTGGTCGACGAGGAAGTGGTGGCCGAGGTCGTCTCGAAGATGACGGGCATCCCGCTCACCCGGATGTCCACCGAAGACCAGGCCCGGCTCATGGGCATGGAAGGCGAGCTCCACAAGAAGGTGATCGGCCAGGATGCGGCGATCAAGAGCGTGTCGAAGGCGGTCCGCCGCAGCCGCTCGGGCCTCAAGGATCCGAAGCGGCCGATCGGGTCGTTCGTGTTCGCCGGGCCGACGGGTGTGGGCAAGACGCTGCTCGCCAAGGCCCTCGCGCAGTTCATGTTCGGCGACGCCGAGGCGCTCATTCAGATCGACATGAGCGAATACATGGAGAAGCACAACGTCAGCCGCCTGATCGGCGCCCCGCCGGGCTACGTGGGCTTCGAGGAGGGGGGCCAGCTCACGGAGAAGATCCGCCGTCGTCCCTACGCCGTGGTGTTGCTCGACGAGATCGAGAAGGCCCACCCCGACGTGTTCAACATGCTCCTCCAGGTGATGGAAGAAGGCCGGCTCACCGATTCGTTCGGCCGCAACGTCGACTTCCGCAACACGATCATCATCATGACGACGAACGCCGGCGCCGAGGCGATCAAGAACGAGGCCGCCTTCGGCTTCCAGAAGCCCGACGACGACGCCAGCTACGAGGGCATGAAGGGCCGCGTCAATGAGCGGATCGAGAAGGTCTTCCGGCCCGAGTTCTTGAACCGGCTCGACGACGTGATCGTGTTCCACCATCTCACGATCGACGACCTCAAGAAGGTGATCGACATCGAGCTCGAAAAGGTCCGGGAGCGGCTCTCGGAGCGCGGGCTCAAGCTCGAACTCACCGACGAGGCCAAGCAGTTCCTCATCAAGAAGGGGTCCGACACCGACTTCGGCGCCCGGCCGCTCCGCAGGGCCCTCGAGAACTACATCGAAGACCCGGTGAGCGAAGAACTGCTGAAGGGCGAGTTCCAGGGCAAGGACACGATCCAGGTCGACTGCACCGAGGTGGCGGGCAAGAAGCAGCTCGTCTTCAAGGGGCTCGTCACCGCAGAGCCGGTCGCCACGGCCGGCGCCGACGGCGCGCCATCCTGACCCTGAGGCCGACGGGCCGGCCGCGACTGGGCTTCGAACGAGATCCGGCGGCCCTCTGGCTGGCGGTCTGCGATCGACCTGCTCGATTCAGATGGCGACGGTGCCATACTCTACGACCGGTTCGCCTGAGTGTTCGCTCTGACCGGATCGTGTCCATGCATTTCGTCCACCCCCGGATCGGCTCGCCTGTCGTGAGCGGGGTGGCGCGCGCAGGTGCCAGCCTGCGGCACGCCCGGTGGAATTTCTCGTGGCCCGCGGGCCGACCCGACCTGTCGGACGAACGGATCGCGACGACACTCGCGCGCTGGTTGGGCGATGTGTCTCCGTCATCAGCCGCCACGGATGCCACGTTCTTGAACGCCGCCGCGCTCCGGCTGGCCATCCGGCTCCACCGCCGGCCGGTTCTGGAATTCGAGGAATTCGTGGCATCCTCGCCACACGGATCGGACGCTCACGGCTTCGGATTCAGCTTCGTCGATCCCGTCATCGCCTCGCTCGCTGCCGAGTGGGCCGTGAAGACGGTCCACGAAGCGACCCTGCAGGCAGCGACCGCGCCCCTTCGCCCGATCGACGACCTGGTGAGCGAGGCCCACGCCGCATTCGGCCAGCTCTGGCCCAGCAAGGACTCCACCCGGGTCCTCCTCGAAGCGGCCCGCCGTGGTATTCCCATCACACGGCTCACCGATCATGCCCCTGTGCACCGGCTCGGCGATGGAAGCCGCCAGGCCAAGGTGTTCAAGATGTTCACCCAGCGCACGCCGCACCTGGCGAGCGTGCTCACGACGTCGAAGGCCACCACGACGCAGATCCTCTCGAGGCTGGGATTTCCGGTACCCGTGAACCACCGTGTCGCCACGCTCGATGAGGCACGGCAGTTCGTGTCGCACATCGGATATCCGGTGGTCGTGAAGCCCAACGCCGCCGACTTCGGCCAGGGCGTGACGGCGGAGATTCGGGGAGAGGAACAGCTGGCCCGGGCATTCGAACGGGCACGCACGTTTGGGGACGTGCTCGTGGAGCAGCACATCGTCGGCGAGAACTACCGGCTCCTCGTGATCGACGGCGTCTGCCGAGGGGTCAACCACCGGGTGCAGCCCGACGTGATCGGCGATGGCGTGCGCACGATCGCCGAGCTGATGCTGGAGAAGGCGTCAGCCCTCGCGAAGTTTCCCCACCCCGACGATCCGACGGTCACTGGCTTTCTCGAGGGGATCGGCCGCCGGCTCGGTGACGTGCCGGCCCGGGGCGAGCGGGTGCGGACGAGCGCGGTGGCGAACGCCTCGGCGGGGGGCACGCGTGTGGACGTCACCAATCGGGTCCATCCAGACAACATGCGGCTCGCCGAGTCGATCGCCGCGGTCTTCGATATCGACCTGGCGGGCATCGATTTGATCACGCCGGATATCGCGCGGTCGTGGCGCGAAGCGGGCGGCGCGATCAACGAGGTGAACGTAAACCCAGGCCTGCCCTTCCCCGGTGCACCGGGTTGGGTGCTCGATGGCCTTTTTCCCGCCGGGTCGAACGGCCGGGTCGATGTCACCGTGGTCCTCGGCGACCTGTCCGCGCGGGAGGCCGCCGTCATCGCCGACTGGGTTCGGCGTGGCCAGACACCGGCGAGCCGCAGCGCGATCCTCGGCAGAGCGGCGGACGCGACCGGCCGTCGGCACCCGCTCGACCACGCCGCGGTGAGTCCGGTCGTCAATCAACTGCTGGGAAGGGCTGAACTCGATAGTCTCGTCGTGCAGGCCACCTGGGACGGTGCAGGCCCGCTCGTGCTGCCCGTCCCGTACAATGCCCGCCTGCTCGTCAACCTCGACCCGGCACGCCAGACAACGGCCCTCGGACGGCTCAGGAGCGCCATGCTGCACGACCCGACCGTGGAGGTCACGGCGTTCGACATCCGGGCGTTCGAGCCGGGGTAACGGCCTCCCTGTCGGCCGGCAGGCTCTCGCTTTGCGACCCAGCACGGGGACGGATAGTCTCGACCGACGAGAACATCATGGCATTCGCTCTCACCTGCTGGCACTGCGACTGGGAAGGCCCCGAATCCGGACCGCTCGCCGCCTGCCCGGCGTGCGGCGGCGTGCTCGAATTCTCCTCGCAGAACGTGCTTGGCCACGGCCTACCGCACCGGGTCGGCCGCGTGTCCGACTTCGACGCCCTGATGCCGCTCGTCGAACGCACGGCGAACCACCCGGAGTTCGACCTGCCCTACACGCCGCTCATTCACGCGACCGTGTTGTCGGAGCAGCTGGGCATCACGCTCTTCATCAAGGACGAGACGGGCCTGCCTACGGGATCGTGGAAGGACCGCGAGGCCTTCGTGTTCTTCGACCGGCTGCGCCGCCACGGCATCGCGGATATCGTGCTGTTTTCTGCCGGAAACACCGGGGCCGCGCTCGCCCGTGCCGCGGGGATCCTCCGCTGGAGCCATCTGCATCTCGTCGTGCCGTCCAGTTCCCGCGAGCGAATTCGAAGCCTGCCCCACTTTCACAACGACCATGTCACGATCGTCTTCCATGACGGCTCGAACGACGAGTGCATCGAGTGCGCCCGGGAATACGCGAATCGCCACGGCTTTACTCGTGAGGGCGGTTTCACGAACTATGTACGCCGCGAGGGGCTCAAGACGCTGGGCCTGGAAGTGATCCACCAGGCCTGCGACCTGGGCGTGTCGTTCGACTGGTATGTGCAGCCCGTCGCCGGCGGCATCGGCGTATATAGCTTCTGGAAGGCACACATCGACAGCGGACTCGCCGCGAGTCAGCCTCGAATTCTGGGCGTGCAGGCCGACGTCTGCCCGCCGTTCGTCAGCGGCTGGCAGGATCGCTCGCCCACGCTCGAGCCCCGGCACGTGCCAGAGCATGTCGCTCCGTCACCATTCGTGCGCGTGCTGCGGACGAGGAAGCCAAGCGACAGTTACGGGTGCCTGTTCGAGATCCAGTCCCGCACAGCCGGCGACTTCGTCGATGTGTCCGATGCGGAGATCCTCGCTGGGTTGAGGCTCTTCTACGAGGAGCCATACTTCCGCGACACCTTCGCACGCTGCGGCGTGCTCGTGGGGCTGGAACCGGCCACGGCCCTGGCCGGCCTCGTGAAGCACGTGCACAGCGGCGTGATTCCCCAGGGAGCCTCGGTCGTCCTCAACTGCTCGGGCGCCGCCAAACCCGGTGACATCGATCCGGCGTGGCTCGACGGCGTGCTCGACTCGGCACCCGCCGGCGTGGGCTGATCGTTGCAGCACATGATTGCCATCAAGCACGTCCGCCGAGTCGTGCGAAAATGTAGTCGTCGTTGCCCCGCGTGAGGCAGGGCTGCGGGGGCCGCACCGTGCCGTGGCCGCCGTCGGTGGCACCCGCCCCCCGCCGCAACACGGCACTGAGTTCGGCGGTGTTCCCGAACTCGACGGCGGTGACATCGAGGGCCGTGGCGACGGCTTCCCGCTCCATCCAGGTATCCCTTGTCACCGCGATCACGGCGCCCGGGCGGCCCTTGAGGAGCGCCTCCCAGAAGATTCCGGACGTCTTCCAGCGGTAAGCGCCGGGGTCGTAGGGGATGAGCAGGAACTCAGCCGACGCGATCATGTCGTCCCACTCCGGCGGGGCGATGTGTCCTTCGATAACCTGCAGATGTGGCCACTGAGCCGCGAGCTCGACGACCCGCTGCCGCAGGACGTCGAGCCGCGGGTCGGCGAAGCGATTGTCGCCGAGATGCACGAGGAACTCGACGTCGTGATGCTCCGCGAGCAGGACCGGCAGCGCAGCGGCCACCCAGGCGATCCCTTTGTCGAGTTTGAGATCGCCCGCGAAGAGAAGCGCCCGGCGGCGCGCCGAACCGGCAACTGTACGTGTCGCTGGCCGACGCTGCAGCCATTCCATCCGCTCAGCCTCGGCGAGAAGGGCGTAGGGATGCACGTCGACCACCCCTGCCCCGAGCCCCTCGAACACCTGCGCGAACTCTCGGCACGAGGTCGACAGGTGCACGCTCGTCCCACCCTGACGCTCCGCGTGCCGCAAACGCCGAAACGCATCGGTGTACCTCGCCGTCGAGGCTTCTGGATCGACCTCTCCGACTGCCAGCCCGAGCGGATGGAACATGAGTTGGATGACAGCCGAGCCCACGTGATGGCCGCCTGCCGCGAGCACCTCACCGAGCGCCTGGAGGAAGGCGGCCGTCGCCGTATGCACGACGAGGGCCGTCGGGGCCGGAGTGGCCAAGATTCGCGTGAGGTCTTGCACATGATCGTCGACGATCGCAGCAAATGCGGCCGCGTCGAGGGCGGGTGAGTCCTCGTACATGCCGCGGCGGAAGGCGGGAGTGACGGGGTAGGGAAATTCGGCCGCGATCGCCCGGCGATGGGACGCAACACGGATTCCGGTCGTGAGCCCCACGGCATATGCAGCGAGATTACGGTTGATGGCGTGATGATGCGTGCGGCTGTCCTTGAGCCCAGGGTCGAGCACGAGCACCTGCTGCCGGCAGGGTGACGCGGACGGAGTGCTCACGCCAGCCTCCGCATAATCGTGTCGAGCGTCGTTGGCCAATCGAGATCGGCGACGGCGCGGACGGCCTGCTGACTGAGCGCCTGCCATGCCTCCGACGACCGGTCGGCCAGCACCCTCTCGACGGCGTGGCGATACGAGGCCTCATCACCCGGGTCATACAGAAACCCGTTCAAGCCGTCGAACACGTAGGCCGGAATCCGGCCCAGCCGCGGTGCGACCACCGGCGTGCCAGCGGCGAGGATGTGGAACAGAAGGCCGGCTCTCGGCGCGGAACCAGGGCCGAGTGCCGCCCATCGAGCCCCACGAATCGTCGTGGTCGCGGAACCGTCGGCTCCCACGAGCGCGAGCCCCGATCCGTGAAGCGCGACGCCGGGATCCGGATACGGACCTTGCTCGGCGAATACGGTCCGCCCCCAGGGAAACGAGCGGAACCGTCCCCGAATCTCAGCTGCGACCACCGGATGATGCAGATGCACGAGGCTGGCATGTCCGAACAGGAACTCCACGAGCATCTCCTCGACATCGGCGTTCGCGTGCGTGGGCCCAGTGACGTCGTGGATGGTCAAGACCACGCGATGCCCGCGGGCCCGTGCCGCCATGAGCGTTTTGGTGAGCGCACGGGCATCAGCCACCGCCGTCGCACGAGGCTGAGACGCGACCTGATCGAGCCAGTGCACGTGCACCACGAGCGGGGCCGCCGCCTGCTGGCAGGCGGTGGCAAGATCCTGGATCCATGCTGCTCCCCTGGCCCGTGCGCCCGCGTAGAGGAGCGTCTGATACGGATCGATCGCGGTGCGATCGGGATAGAACACGATCTCGTGGGCCGGCCTGGCCGCGGGCCGGGGACGGATGCGGGGCGAATCGGCCTCCGACAACATAAACCGCGCCCGCGCCCGCTCGTACTGGTAGGCGACCGCCGCCTGAGAAAGCTGCCCGGCATGGCGCCGAAAGCCGCGCACCGGATAGTCGACGTAGGTCGGCGGACCGCGCCGGGCGAGCTTGACGAACAGGTCGTAATCGCCGGCCAGCCGTAATCCCGTCGTGAACGGACCGCAGGCGTGGGCGGCCGACAGCCGCACGGCCGTCGATTCGGCCCTCAGCCACCGGCCACCCGTGTAGTTGAAGTCGCCGCTGCGAAGATCGGTGTCGGGAATGCGGGGGTGGGCCTTGTACAACGTGACGGCACCTGCCTCGTCAAGGTCGACCGCCGCCCCGATCACCCACTCCACGACCGGGTTTGCGAAGGTCGTGGCGAGGTTTCGCAATGCACCGGGCATGAGCACGTCGTCAGCGTTCAGCCAGAAGAAGAGCTCCGGCGTGAACGGCCACTCCGACGCATGGGCGAGCGCCCGTGTGATGGCGTCGTACATTCCGCCGTCTGCGGCGGTCGCCCACGTGATCGCAAGGTCGCTGCCCAGTGGCCGCTCGGAGATCCGGGCTGCCCAGTCGCGGACGATCTCGAGCGTGCCGTCGGTCGACCCACCATCCTGCACGTGCACATGCACGCGGATGCCCGTCAGGTCCTGGGCTGCCACCGATTCGAGGGCCGCCGCCAGATGGCCCGCGGCGTTGCGGGCGGGGATGACGATCAGAAATGTGGCCACGCGGCTCATGCCCAGAGCATAAACTCATGAGCCTGCCTCGCGTCACGGACAGGCCCACGCCCCACGTCCGGCCGGCGATCTGGCCTGTTCCCGGCTCACTCTCCTTACTGTCACGTCACTCTGCGGCTCTCGACCCATGGTGAGCATCGTCTGTGCCGTCATGAACCGCACCCCGGCGCTTCGCGTCGCGGTCACGTCGTGGCGCTTGCAGCAAGACGTGACAGAGATCGTCATCGTCGATTGGAACTCCGACATCCCGCTCGCTCCCCTCGCGCAGGAAGACGATCGAATTCAGGTGATCCGGGTCGACCACGAGCCACGGTTCCATCTTGCAGCCGCGTTGAATCTGGCTACCGACTGCGCCTCACGGCCGGTGCTCCTGAAGCTCGACGCCGACTACGTGCTGAATCCGTACTACGCCTTCTGCGCGAGCCACCCGCTGCCTGAGCAGGGCTTCTTCACCGGCCACTGGCGGCACCGAGGACCGTTCACGCAGTATCTCAACGGGCTCGTGTGCGTCCGGTCGGAAGACTGGCGGCACGTGCACGGCTACAACGAGCACCTCGAAGGCTATGGCTGGGAAGACGACGACTTCTACCAGCGATTGGCGGCCACCGGCCTGACGCGTTGGATCCTGCCTCCCGAGCCGGCCACAGCGTTTCACATCCCGCACGAGCACGGCGAACGCGTGCGTCATTACGCCGAACAAGACCTCCAGCAAGCCCACCAGCGGAATCGAGCCCTGGCTGCCCAAACGGCCTACACGTACCGCCGGTTCACCTGGGACCTGTCGCCCGTGAGCACGCGGGTGCAGAGAGCCACCAAACGCCCGGATGGCACGACCTAATGCGGGCGTTGCCGCGGGCTACTCGGCGGTGATCCGAAAGACGCCCTGCCCAGTGGCCGACGACGTGAGTGCATAGACGTTGCCCGCCTCGTCGCGGCCGAAGCCGAAGATCGGCAGGCCATTCCATGGAACCGCCTTGTTTTCGATCCGACCGTCCGGCTGCTGCCAGAGCGCCCACATCCTCCCCGAGACGTGATCGCCATAGAGATAGCCTCCGTCGAGCGCCGCCACGGTGGAATCTCGCACGACGAAGCCTCCCGTAATCGACTTCCCGACGCCGTGGTCGTACTCCCACACCGGGTCGATCACGTCCGTCGCCGCGGCGACTGTCCCGAACGCACTCGTCCCCTCCTTGAGGCTCCAGCCGTAGTTGCCGCCCTTCTCGACCACGTCGATCTCCTCGAGGAGCTGCTGGCCGACGTCGGCGGCCCACAGCAGGCCCGTCTCCCGGTCGAATGCGATCTGCCAGGGGTTGCGGAATCCGAACGCAAAAATCTCGGGCCGACCGCCTTCCCGACCGACGAACGGATTGTCGGCAGGGACGGCGTAGGCCTTGCCCGGATCACGGCGGTCGACATCGATCCGCAAGATCTTGCCGAGCCACGTGCCGAGACTCTGCCCGGTGGCCAGCGGATCGTTCGCACCCCCGCCGTCCCCCAGGCCCACGTACAGCAACCCGTCGGCACCGAACGCGATCGACCCGCCGTTATGGTTCGGATAGGGCTGTTCGATGGAGAGGAGCACCTCTTCGCTCGCCGGATCGGCTCGGTCGCGAGCGGAGGCATGCACGCGGAACCGCGATACCCGCTCGGTTCGCTGCGCATCGCCGCGAACACAGTAGCAGACAAAAAACTCGCCGGTCTCACGAAACCGCGGATGGAATGCGAGGCCAAGGAGCCCCTCTTCGTTTTCCTTGCCCCACGGCGCCGTGCGCTCGCGCAGATCGAGAAACAGCCGCGCCGGCTTCCAGCCCGCTGTATCGGCGGGAGCGACGACGTGCATCATGCCCGCTTGATCGAGCACGAAGATTCGGCCCGAGCCATCGCCGGCATGCGTCACGAGCAAGGGCCGCAGCGGCGCCGCCGGCGTGCCATCCTCCATCACCGGCGACCAGCCCTCCCACTCGATTCCGGGAAACGCGGGCACGGCCCGCACGGGCACTGCGCCGTCGTCGCGCACCGTGAACGGCTCGCCGGGAGCCGGGAGCTCACGGATCTTGATCGAGCGGAATGCCACCTCGTCGCCATGATCCTGCAAACAGATATGCCCGCGCTCGGCACGGCCGAAGTCGGGGAACTGTGCGAACTTGCTCTTCGCAACTCGCTTGGCCCAGTCGGGGCTGCCTTTCTTGAACGTGATGTATCGGACGCCGTTGATGCACACCTGCCCGGAGTCCGGGGCGACGCGCAGGGAGAGCCTGTTCCACTCGCCCGCAGGCCGGGTAGCATCCGTCTTCGCCTCGTACAACTGGTAGAGCCAGCCTGTCTTCTGAGGATCTGTCCTCTGGGAATGAAGGCCTGCCGCGTTGTCGAGAATCTGCACCTCGGGCCCGCTCATCCACGGCTTCGGCTCCGACTCGGTCACGTGGAACATCACACCGCTGTTTCCACCGGGTGCGACCCGGAACTCGAGTTCCAATTCGAAGCGATCGAACGTCTCCTTCGTGACGAGGTCCCCCGCGTTCGTCCCCCGGCGCACGAGGGTCCCTTCCTCGACCACCCAGCCCGCGCCAGGGCCATCCTTCCGATAGCCGCGAAAGGCATCAAGGGACTGGCCGTCGAACAGGATCCGCCAGCCGGCACGCCGCTCGGGCTCGGTGAGCGTGTTCGGCGAGGGCGCCGCAGCGCACGTGGTGGCCGCTCCGAAGAACAGCACGACCACGGCCGAAAGTCCACGGCGCACTGGCGGCTGGGGGGCGATCAGCGTCATGGCTCCATAGCTCCCTCGGCGTGAAACGGGCCCGTTTCGCCACTCTACCCAGATTCCGCGAGCACCGCACGACCGGCTCAAGTTCCCTGCCCGGCACTTCCGAAACAACCGGCAAGGAGCGCCGCGCTTAACAGCGGCCGACCATCATGACTGCATCGATCACCTCCGCCCCCGCCGCCGGCTTGTCGGGCTGGTTCACCAACCAGATCGCGAATGTGGGGGCGTTTGCCATGAGCCGGGTCGCCGGGATCGGCGACGTGGCGATCTTTTCGTTCCAAACGCTCGGCTGGCTCTTCCTGCGCCGCCAGCGGCGCGACGTGCTCCTGCCAAACTTCTATCAGATCGGCGTGATGTCGCTGCCGGTGGTGGCGCTCACGGGGCTGTTCATCGGCATGGTGCTCGCCGTGCAGAGCTTCGCCCAGTTCAAAGCCCTCGGCCTCGAGACCCGGCTCGGCTCGGTGATCAATCTCTCGCTCGTCCGTGAACTCGGGCCGGTGCTCGCGGCCACGATGCTCGCCGGTCGCGTCGGCAGCGCCATGGCCGCCGAGCTTGGCACCATGCGGGTGACCGAGCAGATCGACGCGCTCGAGAGCATGGGGGCCAACCCGATCTATTACCTGGTGGTGCCCCGGTTCCTCGGCTGCCTCGTGCTCATCCCCACGCTCACGATCATGGCCGACTTCATGGGAGTGCTCGGGGGCTACCTGTATTCCCACCTCGTGCTCGGCATCGACTACCACCACTACTGGGCGAATTCGCGGGAATACGTCGATGCCTTCGACTTTCTGATGGGCATCTTCAAGACCTTCTTCTTCGGGGCGGCGATCGCGCTCGTGAGCTGCCATCACGGGTTTCACTGCGACCATGGCGCCGAAGGCGTGGGCCGGGCGGCCACCAACGCCTTCGTCCACTCCTTCGTGCTGATCCTCGTGCTCGATTTGTTCCTGGGAATCTGGCTCAACAACGTCCACGATTTCTTCCGGCCCGAAGGGCCACGAAAACTGCTCTAGGACCACCCATGCCCGTCGCCGCACCCGCCAAGCCCGTTCGCCGCGAAGCCCCCGAAGAGCCCGTGCTCGCCGTCGACGCCGTCTCCGTGCGGTTCGGCCAGCAGGACGTGCTCCGCGACATCTCGCTCGACATCCCCTGCGGCCAGACGCTCGTGGTGCTGGGAGAGAGTGGCTGCGGCAAGACCGTGCTCTTGAAGACGCTCATCGGCCTCGTGCGGCCGACCGGCGGAGAGGTGCGGTTCGAAGGCCGGTCGCTCGGCGGCCTCTCCGAGCGCGAGCTCGCACAGCTTCGCACGCGCTACGGCTTCGTGTTTCAAAACGCCGCCCTCTTCGACAGTCTCACGATCGCCGACAACATCGCGTTTCCGCTCCGCGAACACACCCGGATCGGTGCCGCTGAAGTGGCCACGATCGTCGACGAACTGCTCGCCGAAGTGGGGCTGCCACGGTCGGCCGCCCGCAAGAAGCCCGTGCAGCTCTCCGGCGGCATGCGGAAGCGGGCCGGCCTGGCCCGGGCCTTGGCCCTCGACCCGCCCGTGCTCCTCTACGACGAGCCGACCACCGGCCTCGACCCGATCATGAGCGACGTGATCAACGAATTGATCCTCAAGGTGCGGGCCCGCGAGGGCGTGACGAGCGTCGTCGTGACCCACGACATGCACACCGCCCGCAAGGTCGCCGACCGCATCATCATGCTCTACCCGCTGTTCCGGCTCGCCGCCGACGAACCGCAGATCGTGTTCGACGGCACACCGGCCGACCTCGAACAGAGCCGCGACCCGCGGGTGCGGCAGTTCGTAGAGGGCCGGGCCGGCGCCCGACTCACAGAGCTGCGCGGGGAACAGGCCGCCGAGGACCGCGACGCGGCTGAGGAGTCTCCGTGAACGATCGCGTGATGCAGTTTCGCGTCGGTGTGATGGTGCTTGCCACCGCCATCATCGCCGGCATCCTGATCGTGCTCTTCGGCGACCTGCCGTCGCTCGTGCAGGCGACGTATCCCCTGAAGATGGACTTCGCCGACGCGCGGGGCGTCTCCCAGGGCACGCCCGTCCGCAAAAACGGCATCCTCGTGGGCCGGGTCGCGACCGTCACGCTCAACGAACGCGGCGGCGTGACCGTGGTCGCCGATGTCGACTCCTACGTACCGATTTACAAGGACGAGCAGCCTCGCATCGCGGGCACGCTGCTCGGCGATGCCGAGATCTCGCTCGTGCCGGGCCGGATCGTCCCGCCTCGCCAGCGGCTCGCCCAGGACGAGATCCTCATGGGCGCCGTCTCGCGAGATCCCTTCGAGGTGTTCGCCACGCTCGAGCCCAAGTTCGGGGCCACGCTCGACTCGCTGGCCGAGGCGAGCGCGTCGGTCACCAAGCTCTCCACGAACCTTGATCGCATGTTTCTCGGCGAGGATGACAAGTTCGAGAAGATGGTCCGCAAGACCGAGGCAGCCCTCGACAACTTCAGCCTCGCGATGGGCAACATCAACGACGTGATGGGCGACCCCAAGGCCCGCGAAAAGATGAAGGCCGCGATCGAAGCCCTGCCACAGGTGCTCGCCGATCTGCGGACCACCGTGCAAGGCATCGGCACCACCGTCGATACGGCCGACCGCAACCTCCGCAATCTCGAGGGCCTCACGAAGCCGCTTGGCGAACGGGGCGAACAAATGGTGGCCCAGGTCGATCGCACGATCGGCCGCCTCGACGAGACACTCAAGCAGGCCGCCATGTTCACGAAGGCCTTGAACGAATCGCAGGGCACGCTCGGCAAGCTCGTGCGCGACCCACAGGTCTACAACGACCTCGCCCAGGCGGCCCAGAACGTCAGCAAGCTCACGAAAGACCTCCGCCCGATCGTGGACGACGTGCGTGTGTTCACCGACAAGATCGCCCGCCACCCCGAACAACTCGGCGTCCGCGGCGCCCTCGACCGCCGCCCCGGCCTGAAGTAGGCCAGGCTCAAGCCTGGGACTACCCGTGCTCGCCCAACCCGGCTCGGGGTTACCCCGTACCGTCTCGCGAGGTGACAGGGCAGATGATGACCGCCCGCATTCGGAGCCGGCGGTACGCTGCTTCATCGCCGAGGGCGATCGCTAGTCCAGTCTCAACTGTGATGGTGCGCTTGGTGTAAGCCGCGTATCTGCCCGTCGGCTCTTCCGCATCGCACCGACCGACTCCGCCGAAGGTCCTCGGCGCCTACGAGTTGGGGAGGCGAGGGGTTACCCCTGCCGTTGAGACGGCGTATGTGACCAGCGAAGCCATGGATGGCGCAGCGCAGGCACATCCGAGTGAGCCGGAGCCTGGAGGGCGGAGGCGAACGTCCGGCGAGACGGTACGGGGTAACCCCGAGCCGGCGCAGCGACAGCGATGGCAAGCGGGACGCTTGCCCCACATGAGCATATGGGGAGCCCGAAGCCGGCTTGTGCGCGAAGAGGCAGCGCAGAGACAGCCTGCTGCCCGCCTTACTCGGCGCGTTCGAAGAACCGGCGGCTGCGGGCGTCGAGGCCGGCGATCGAGGGGATCGTGTACCGCAGGCCGAACGTGTCGATCACCACGGCGCTCCCGTCGGGGAAGCGGAGGATGTCGTCGGCGTGGCCGACGGTGAAGCGGTGCGAACCGCGGTCGGTGACGACGCTCCACTCAGCCGGCTCCCCATCGGAGACGCTCTCGATCCGCTCGATCGTCGGCAGGAACTCGCGCCTGGCGAGCTCCTCTTCGAGGAGTCGTCGGAGGGCGGGCTCCAGGGTGGCGAGCGATTCAATCCAAGCGAGTTCGGCGTCGTTGTCGCCCACGATCGCCACGGGGCCGGCAGGATCCGACACGGGAAAGACCCGCAGCACGTCGACGTCGGCGTGCAGGCGGCCATCCACATCGAGCAGATCGAGCCGACCGTGTGGACGGCGTTCGAGCCGCCAACCGGGCGCGGCCGAGCTGGATCTGGAGCTATGGCTGGGGTGCGACATCATGGTGCGTCAGGCTTCCAGGGCCGCCTCGGCAGCCTTCATCTGGGCGTGGTAGAGGCGGGCGTAGGCGCCGTCGGCGGCCAGGAGCTCGTCGTGCGTGCCGATCTCGACGATCCGCCCCGCGTCGAGCACCACCAGGCGGTTGGCCCGACGGAGGGTGGAAAGCCGATGGGCGATGGCGATGGTCGTGCGGCCGGCCACGAGCCGATCGATCGCGGCCTGGATGATCACCTCGGTTTCGGGATCGACGCTCGACGTGGCTTCGTCGAGCACGAGGATCCTTGGATCGACGAGCAAGGCGCGGGCGATCGAGAGCCGCTGCCGCTCGCCGCCGGAGAGCGAGCCGCCCCGTTCCCCGACCCGCGAATCGTAGGCCGACGGCAAGCGCAGAATGAACGTGTGGGCACCCGCCGCCCGGGCTGCGGCCACGATCCGGTCGCGCGAAGCGTCGGGGCGGCCGTAGGCGATGTTCTCGGCGACGGTGCCGAAAAACAGGAACGGCTCCTGCAGCACGCATCCCAAGTTGCGACGATAGTCGCGGATCGAGAGCTGCCGGAGATCGACGCCGTCGACCGAGATCGAACCGCTCGAAGGATCGTAAAACCGGCACACGAGGTTGGCGAGCGTCGACTTGCCGGAGCCACTCGCTCCCACGAGGCCGATCATCTCTCCCGGCTCGATCGTGAGGTCGATGCCGTGGAGGATCTCACGGGAACCGTAGCGGAAGTGCACACCCGAGATCACGATCCGCCCGCGCACGCGGCCCGGGTCGACTGGCCGCGCCGCCTCGGCGACCGTCGGCTGGCAGTCGAGAATCTCGAAGATGCGCTGGGCGCTGGCGGCGGCCCGCTGCGTGGCCGGCACCATGTGGATCATCGACTCCACCCGGCCGTAGAAGCGGGAGATGTAGGCCAGGAAGGCCGTCAGCGTGCCGACGGTCACCGCGCCGCCAAACACGAGCCAGGCACCGGCGGCCCACACCACGAGAATGCCTGCCTCGGAACACAGGCTCACGAGCGGTCCGAAGAACGACCACACCACGTTGACACGATCATTGGCATCGAGCACCCGATCATTCGCGGCTCGAAACCGGGCCACCTCGCGGTCTTCCTGGGCGAAGGCCTTCACCACCCGGGTGCCGGGGATCGTGTCGGCCAGCACGCTTGTCATGTCGGCCCAGGCGACGCTCGCCCGGGCAAACCCACGCCGCAGCCGAAACCGCACCGCATACGCGAGCCAGACGACGAACGGGAAGGGAGTGAGCGTGATCAGGGCGAGGGTGGGGTTCATCCAGACGAGTACGACGGCCGTGAGGAGCACCAGCATCACGTTCGAGGAAAACTCGATGAGGTTCACGGAGAGAAAGAGGTTGAGGCGGTCGGTGTCGCTGCCCACGCGGGTGATCAGATCGCCGGTGCGCTTGCCGGAGAAAAAATCGAGCGAGAGGTTCTGCATGTGGGCGTAGGTCCGCACCCGCAGGTCGGCGGCGATTCGTTCGCTCACCCAGGCGAGCACCCACGACCGCGCCCACGACAACACCCAGGCGGCGACCGCAGCGACCGCGAGCCCGCCCAGATACCACCATACGAGGGAAAACGGCACATTCACGCCCGACTGGCGTGGAATCAGCACCTGGTCGACGAGTGGCATCGTGAGATAGGGCGGCACGAGCGCGGCGGCCGTGCCGGCCAGCGAAAGTACCGCGCCGAGGATCGCCATCGAGGCATGCGGACGGGCGAAGAGCACGAGCCGCAAGAGCGATCGCCACGACTGGGTGCCCGGAGGAGAGAGACCGCCCTCGTGATCGACAGCACGAGCCTGCGTGTCACCCGATGGCTGGTCGTCGGCGCCAGGAGGACCCGCTGCCGGAGAAGGAGCGGCCTGACGCGCCTCCGGCTCGGGCTCCGCCCCACCCCGAATGCGTTCGTCAAACGCATCCTCGAGGGAGTGCACGCCCTTGGCCCGGGTCGGAGTAAACAGCCAGCGGGCGATGACGGCGTCGCCCTGGAGCAGTTCGATTCGGCCGACGGCGTTCCGCAGCCTGACATCGAGCCGGGTGGCCGAGTCGATCGGCCATGAAGTGACTCCGCCCCCGGACGCCGATGCCGGGGCGTCGGCCGATGCGGGGGAGTCTGCCAGCAGCCTGCGATCGGTCAGCACGATCCAGCCGTCGGTGAACCGTAGCTCGGCATCCAGGTCGAACCGGCAGGCGGCGACGACCGTCTCCCCTCGCTCCAAGCGGAAGCGGTCCGGGGGGTAGGCACCGGTGCCCGGCGAGGCGGCGTCAAAATCGGAGTTCAAAGTCTGCGACAAGAGCGGAAAAACCGTTATGAAGTGCGGGTTTTAGCAGGAAAAGCCGGGTTGCAGGGCTGTTTGTGGGGGAACCACAGAAATTTGCGTGGCTTTCCGAAGACCCCTAGATTACCGCGAGCGGGCTGGCAAAATTTACCGTCAGAGCAACATTCCCGCCCCGAAATTGCATTCCGGATTGTCATCGCTTCCATGAACCCGTTTCGAGGTCGGCTCGCGTCGGCCTGTCTTCCGGCGGTTCCGGACGCATCCTTCGATTCTGCTTCGACCCGGCATGCGATGTGCTTCAGTTCGAATCGTGAGAAAAATTTCTCGCGTCCCGTGCGGCGCAGCGTAGACTTTTTCCCATCGACTGCGAAGCCGGATCCGTGGCGACACGGACGACCGGTGGGCAGAGATGATTCGTTCGGTTCTTTCCTTCAGGAAAACAACTCGACCCATGGCCACTCTGGCCGGCCCGTCGTTCCCGCGGCAGTGCCTCGTCGGCATGCCGCCCCCTCCGTCGTCATCAGGCCCTTCTGCGAAGCCGTGCTTCCCCAGAGGCCCATCTTCTTCGGCCCCGGTGTGCGCGCCGCCCTGACGCAGCACCCCTCCATCGCCGATCGGATTCCTGCACATGCAAACCGGACCATGCGGGCGACGCGCCCATATGGTTCTGCGATGAGACGTGCAGCCTCCTGCCCAACAGTGCTCGCCGGAATGTCCGGCGGCCGGGAGAGGCGCACACAACCCTGGCCCTCGCACGCGTCTGCGAACGGGCACGAGAGCATGCCTTTCTTCCATGGAGATTACTTCGCTCAAGGTTCTGCGTGGTCCGAACCAGTGGGCTTCGTTTCCCGTTCTTGAGGCCTGGGTCGATCTCGGCCATCTCGAAGACTATCCGTCGAACACGCTTCCCGGCTTCAACGACCGGCTGATGCGCTGGCTCCCGACGATGGTCGAGCACCGCTGCACGATCGGCGAGCGCGGCGGCTTCTTCGAGCGGCTGCGCACCGGCACATGGCTGGGGCACATCCTCGAGCACGTCACGCTCGAACTGCAGTCGCTCGCCGGCACCACGGTCGGCTTCGGCCGGGCTCGGGAGACGAAGACCCGCGGCGTCTATAAATTGGCGATCGAATACAAGGAAGAAAAGTTCGCGATCGCCTGCCTCCATGCCGCCCACCGCCTCATCAAGGCGGCCATCGCCGGCGAAGCATTCGACGTGCCCGGCGAGATCAAGCGGCTGCGGAAGGTACTCCTCGAGGAGCAACTCGGCCCCAGCACACGTTCGATCGTCGAAGCGGCTGCGGCCCGCGGCATCCCCGCTCGGCGGCTCAACGACGGGTCGCTCGTGCGGCTCGGCCTGGGGGCCAAGCAGCGGCGGATCGTGGCGGCTGAGACCGACCGCACCGGCGCCGTCGCGGAATCGATCGCGCAGGACAAGGAGCTCACGCGCACGCTCCTCGCCGAGGCCGGGATTCCGGTGCCCGAGGGGCGTCCGGTGAGCGATCCCGGCGACGCCTGGGTCGTCGCCGAGGAAATCGGTGCTCCCGTCGTCGTGAAGCCGCGCTATGGCAATCAGGGCCGCGGCGTGTCGGTGAATCTGTCGACCCGGAGCGAGCTCGAGAAGGCCTGGCGCGTGGCCCACGAGCAAGACACGTCCGTCGTCGTGGAACGCTTCGTGACCGGGGGCGACTACCGTCTGCTCGTCGTCGGCGGCAAGGTGGTGGCCGCCACCCGCCGCCGTCCGCCCACGGTGACGGGCGATGGCGTGTTGACGGTCGGTCGGCTCGTGGACCGCGTGAACGAAGACCCGCGCCGGACCGGCGATCATGCGACGTCGCTGAGCCCGATGGTGATCGACGAAGTGGCCAGGGCGGTGCTGTCCGACCAAGGTCTCACGGCCGACAGTGTGCCCGAGGCGGGCCGCGTGGTGCTCCTGCGGCAGAATGCGAACCTCAGCACTGGCGGCTCTTCCGAAGACGTGACCGACCTCGTCCATCCGGACGTTGCAGCCCGCGCCGTCGAGGCCGCGCGGATCGTGGGTCTCGACGTGGCCGGCATCGACATCGTTACGGCCGACATCACGCGGTCGCTCGAGTCGCAGCGTGGCGTGGTGATCGAAGTGAATGCCGGGCCAGGCCTGCGCATGCACCTGGAGCCGACGGTCGGCACCCCGCGCGACGTGGGCGCCGCGATCGTCGACACGCTTTTCGCCTCCGACGACGACGGCCGGATTCCGGTGGCGGCCGTCACCGGCACCAACGGCAAGACCACGGTCGTCAGGCTGATCGGCCATCTCGCCGCCACGGGCGGAGCCACGGTCGGCATGACGTGCACGGAGGGCGTGTGGGTCGCGAACCGGCAGATCGATGCCGGCGACTGCAGCGGGCCGGCGAGCGCCCGCCGTGTGCTTGCGAACCCCTCCGTGACGACGGCCGTGCTCGAGACGGCCCGTGGCGGCATCCTCCGCGAAGGCTGCGGCTTCGACTTCTGCGACGTGGCCGTGGTGACCAACATCGCCTCGGGCGATCACCTCGGCATCGGCGAAATCGACACCCCCGAGCAAATCGCCTGGGTGAAGGGGGCCATCGTGTCGGCCGTCAGCCGCAAGGGCACCGCGGTGCTCAATGCCGCGGATCCGCTCGTCGTCGACATGAAGCGGTGGTGCAAAGGGCAGATCGTGTACTTCGCACTCGACCCGGCCAACCCCGTGATCACGGTCCACCTGGCCGCCGGCGGCCGGGCGGCCACCGTCCGCGACGGCTGGATCGTGCTCTGTGACGGCCCCCGCGAGACCCGGCTCGCCCACCTCGAGCGGGTGCCGCTCGTCCACAAGGGGCTCGTCGATTTCCAGGTGGAAAACGTTCTGGCAGGTGCCGCTGCGGCCTGGTGCCTGGGTGTGCCGCTGGAGCTCGTGCGGCTCGGGCTCGAGAGTTTTTCGTGCGGCACGAGCGGCTCTCCCGGCCGGTTCAATCTCCTCGATCTCGAGGGGGCGTCGATCGTCGTCGACTACGGCCACAACGTGCCGTCGCTCGAACAGATCTGCGCGACCGTCCGCAAACTGCCGCACGAGCGGCGCACCGCGGTCTATTCGGCCGCGGGCGATCGGCGTGACGACGACCTGCTCGCCCAGGGCCGTCTCCTGGGCGCGACGTTCGACCGCGTCGTGATCTACGAAGACGCCTACCTCCGGGGCCGCACACCGGGCGAAATCACGCGCGTGATCTCCCAGGGCATCGCCGAGGCGGTCGCCCGAGGCTGCGTGTGCACGGTCGAGTCGGGTGGCGACTGGGCACAGGCGGCTGCGCTCGTGCTCGATGCCGTCCGCCCGGGTGAGCTCGTGCTGCTCCAGCCCGACACGATCGAGCAGACGATGCCCTGGCTCAAGGAGCGCTATGCATCCCGCCTCCGCGACACACAGTTTGACGAGGTCGCCGGCATCATGGCCCATGACGACTCGCACCGCGGCCCGGCCCCGCACGAGCCGGTCGACGTCACGAGCGGCCGGCTCGGCCGCACCGTCTGCGCCGCCCGCGATATCGCCCAAGGGGAGACGATCCTCAAGACCTGGGGACCGCAGCAGCCGAAGCGGTCGCGCTACACGATGCAGGTCGAAACCGACGTCCACGTGCTGCCCGACGGCGTGGCGGTGCTGCTCAACCACTCGTGCGCGCCGAATTGCGGCGTGATCATCCGCACGGGCGTGAAGCAGATCGAAGTTCGGGCTCTGCGGCCGATCGCGGCTGGTGAGGAACTGCTCATCGACTACGATACATTCGAGTACGAGGTCGAGCATCTGAAGGGCTCGTGTCTGTGCGGCGCCGCGACCTGCCGCGGCCGCGTGGCTGGCTACAAGCACCTCGCCCCCGACGTGAAGATCCGCTACGGCGAGTTCATCGCCGACTACCTGCGCATCCTCGACGCCGAAGTACCCGCACCCGTCGGCGCGTAGCGCGAAAAAACGATGAGCCGGCTCGGGGTTACCCCGTACCGTCTCGCCGGACGTTCGCCTCCGCCCTCCAGGCTCCGGCTCACTCGGATGTGCCTGCGCTGCGCCATCCATGGCTTCGCTGGTCAAATACGCCGTCTCAACGGCAGGGGAAACCCCTCGCCTCCCCAACTCGTAGGCGCCGAGGACCTTCGGCGGAGTCGGTCGGTGCGATGCGGAAGAGCCGACGGGCAGATACGCGGC
>Ga0214921_10001901_pt1 | contig 34985 bp, 33 predicted proteins | sample LL1505_MetaG_FD_177992 | JGI IMG/M metagenome (GOLD analysis project Ga0214921, IMG submission 177992) | Freshwater microbial communities from Lake Lanier, Atlanta, Georgia, United States - LL-1505 | ecosystem: Environmental > Aquatic > Freshwater > Lake | place: USA: Georgia | collected... | reverse complement strand
CTGCCGTCACCAAGCTCGGAGTAACAGTCATTTCGTTAGACGGCAAAAGCTTGGTCTTTGACTACTTTGGCATCAAGATCACCGGGCACCTCACCGCCGGCATGCAAAAGAAGTGGAAGGGCTCGGCAGAGCTAGAGCCCGGCAAGACGGCCGTGCTTGTTGTAAAAGAGAAGCAGCTGTACGACGGGCTCGATGCCAGCGACGGCAAGACCGCAGACATTGGCGAGATCGTCGACATCGAGGCACGCGCCAACTAGCGGTAACCTAGACGCATGCTTATGTCAGACCGCGATATCCGCGCAGAAATTGAAGCCGGCCGCATTGGCCTCGAACCTCTCGACATTGGGCTACTGCAGCCTTCCTCTTTCGATGTTCGTCTCGACCGCTTCTTCAGGCTTTTCGACAACCACAAGTACGCCTACATCGACCCAGCCGAAGAGATGAGCGACCTCACTCGACTTGTTGAAGTTGAACCGGATGAAGCGTTCATTCTGCACCCGGGCGAGTTTGTGCTCGGCAGCACCTATGAGTTCGTCACCCTGCCAGACAACATCGCCGCTCGTCTCGAAGGTAAGTCTTCGCTCGGTCGCCTAGGTTTGCTAACCCACTCCACAGCTGGCTTCGTCGACCCAGGCTTCAACGGGCACGTAACCCTCGAGCTTGCCAACGTGAGCAACCTGCCAATCAAGCTGTGGCCAGGAATGAAGGTTGGGCAGCTCTGCTTCTTCCAGCTTTCAAGCCCAAGCGAAACCCCATACGGCAGCGCCAAGTACAACTCGCGCTACCAGGGTCAGCGTGGCCCAACGGCGAGCCGTTCGTTCTACAACTTCTATCGCACCGATGTTGGCAACGAGCCGCTAGAGCAGCGCGACTAGTTCGTTGGCAATTCGCTTCTGATGATCGAGCTTCCTGCAGATGTCTTACATTTGCTCGATCGCCTAGAAGCAAAAGCTGAGCCTGGCACATTCGAACGGGTGCGCTCGGCTTTTTTCACTCTTTTCGAAGATGCGATGACATGGCTCGACGATTCGACGATCTTCGTCGCGACAGGCGACATTCCAGCCATGTGGATTCGCGATTCAACCTGGCAACTGCGCCCACTGTTAGCCGCCACTGGTTCAACTGGCGAGTCCGAACGCATAATCGCATCCGTCTCGCGTCGCCAAGCGAAGTATCTGCTCATCGACCCTTACGCGAATGCGTTCAACGTCGAACCTAATGGCAACTGTTGGCATCGCGACTTTGAAGACCAGAGCCCTTGGGTGTTTGAACGCAAGTTCGAACTCGACTCGATTTCTGCTTTTTTCGATCTTGCCCTGAGGCTTTATCGCATCGCCGGCTTCACCGAGCATTTAGACGAAACTTTTTGGCTTACCGTCGAGGTTTGTCTCGACGTTCTTGAGCGCGAACAGCAGCACGACCGCACCTCCTACAGATTTGTGCGTGACGGAAACCCCACACACGACCAGCTTTCTCACGATGGATTCGGCGCTCCTTTCGCCAACATCGGCCTGGTTTGGGCGGCGTTTCGGCCGAGCGATGATGGTTGCAGGTTTCCTTTTCTGATACCCGCTAACGCGCACCTGGCAGTCGTGCTGGAATGGCTGGCGCAGGCAGCATCCGAGTTCGACAAACGAGACCTTGCCAAGCGCAGTCGCACCCTCGGCGGAGCGGTTCGCAGGGCGATTAAGAAACACGCGATCGTCGGGCAAGGACCAGACAAGAGGTATGCGTACGAAGTCGACGGGCTGGGTAGTTCGCTCGAGTGGGATGACCCGAACGTGCCAAGCTTGCTCGCGCTGCCTTACCTGGGATGGTGTGGGCTAGGTGATCGGCGTTACTTGCAAACTCGCAGCTGGGTGCTGAGTAGGCACAATCCGATGTACGTTAGCGGAAAGCATGCAACCGGACTGGCAAGCGTGCACACGCCAGCACGGCACATTTGGCCTCTCGCTCTTGCCATTCAAGGTTTGACAGCCTGGAGCCATGACGAGTCGGAGGCGTGCCTCAAGTTGCTCGAAGAAATCGATGGCGGCACGGGGCGCAACCACGAATCAGTCAACGTCGATGACCCGAATCAGTTCACGCGCCCTTGGTTCAGTTGGGCAGATATGACTTACGCCCATCTCGCACTCAGAGTGCACGGCCTCTCTCAGAGAGCCGACTAGGAGCTATTTTCTTAGCCCAAGGAGGCTAGTCGAGTACCTTAGGGTTCGGGTGCACCCGAAGCAGCAACGCCAGACCAACAGCCAGAATCACGATCAGACCCCAGATGCCGTAGATGGTGGTGTTGCCCGAAACTTTGAGGGCAACGGCTGCGGCGATGCTCACCGACCAGAAGGTGCCAGACAAGAACGAAACGGCGCGGCCGGTTAGCTGGTAGAGGCCGAACACTTCGCCTTCACGTCCTGCTGGGGTGAAGCGCGAAACGAATGTGCGGCTCGAGGCTTGGGCCGGGCCAACGAATAGGCAAAGCATGAGGCCGAAGATCCAGTAGGCGGTTTGACCCATGCCGGCAAAGGCGAACACGCAAACACCAGCCACGATCAATCCCATGAGCGATGCCACAATCACGGTGCGTGAGCCGATGCGGTCATCCAAGATGCCACCGATTGCGGCACCCAGACCCGAAACGATGTTGGCGGCAACGCCGAAGAAGATGATCGAGGTCTGGTCGAATCCGAAAGCGAGGGTTCCGAGTACAGCGCCGAACGTGAAAACGCCGGCGAGACCATCGCGGTAGATGGCGCTAGAGATCAGAAACTTGAAAGTCTCTGGAGCCTGATTGCGAAGAGTTTGAAGCTGCTGCCATACCTTCTTATAAGACTCAACCACCGACTCCTTTGGCCCAGTGGCTCGCTTGGTGATTTCTGGCACGAAGAGAATCATCGGAATCGAGAACACCAGAATCCAAACCGCACTAAACAAGAAGATCGAGCGGATGTTGAGGCTGTCTTGGTTTGGAATTCCGAACCATGGCACGTCGGGTAGAACAAAGCCAACCAGCGAAACCATCAACAGGATGATTCCACCGACGTAACCCAAGCCCCAAGCGAAGCCCGAGATCTTGCCGATGTTTGAATCTTTGGTTACCTGCTTGAGCATGGCGTAGTAGTTGATGAACGCCGACTCTTGAATGACCGAGCCCAAGCCGTAGAGCACCAGACCGAACAGGAAGAACTCGGGCTTTGGTTCGACGAAGAATGAGGCTGCGGTGATGGCAACCAAGATGTAGGTGTTGGCGACCAGCCAGAACTTGCGGCGGCCGTTCTCGTCGGAGCGGCGGCCGAGCACCGGAGCAATCAGCGCAAGAATCACACCCGAGATGGCAGTGGCCCAACCGATGGCCTGGTCGGCTTTTTGATCGATGGAGGCAACCGCACCAGCCAGGTAGACCGGAAAGATGAAGGTCTGCATGATGGTGGGGTAGGGCTGCTCGGCCCAGTCCCAGAGCATCCATGCCCAGGTTGCGTGCTTTGATTTTGGCTTAACCGCGCTGTTCGTCATGGGTTCACCCTAGCCTCGCCGAACAACGTGCAACAGGCTTTTGGGCCTTGTTTTGCGAATCGTTGCATTTTTGTCATTTCGGGCCCGAGCCGCCAAAGTTGAGTCTTTCACACTCAACTCTCAGGAAAATAAACTTGACAATCTCGACGAGGCGTCGCAAACTTGAGTCAATGAGGCTCAACTTTGGGTCGAGTTAGAAGAAAAAAACAGTAAGTGCCGCGGGTCTGAGGGGCCGGGCATATAAAAGGAGAAACAAACATGGCACGTGCAGTAGGTATTGACCTCGGCACCACCAACAGCGCGGTTAGCGTGCTGGAAGGTGGCGAGCCCACCGTTATCGCTAACGCAGAGGGCTTTCGCACCACCCCATCGGTGGTTGCATTCACTAAAGACGGCGAGGTGCTAGTCGGCGAAACCGCCAAGCGCCAGGCCGTCACCAACGTTGACCGCACCATCGCGTCGGTCAAGCGTCACATGGGTACCGATTGGACCTTCGACGTAGACGGTAAGAAGTACACCCCACAGGAGATCTCAGCTCGTATTCTTGGCAAGCTCAAGCGCGACGCAGAAACCTACCTGGGCGAAGCAGTAACCGACGCGGTAATCACCGTTCCGGCCTACTTCAACGACGCTGAGCGTCAAGCCACCAAAGATGCCGGTGAGATCGCCGGCCTCAACGTGCTTCGCATCATCAACGAGCCAACCGCTGCGGCACTCGCATACGGTCTCGACAAGGGTAAAGAAGACGAGCTCATCTTGGTGTTCGACCTCGGTGGTGGAACGTTCGACGTTTCGCTGCTCGAAGTTGGCAAGGATGACGACTTCTCAACCATTCAGGTTCGCGCCACCTCCGGTGACAACCGCCTCGGCGGCGACGACTGGGATCAGCGCGTAGTTGACCACCTGGTTAAGAAGTTCAAAGAGACCACCGGCGTCGATGTGTCGAAAGACAAGATCGCGCTGCAGCGTTTGAAAGAAGCAGCAGAGCAGGCAAAGAAGGAGCTTTCGCAGTCGACCACCGCGAACATCCAGTTGCCTTACCTGTCGCTCACCGAGAACGGCCCAGCCAACCTCGACGAAACCCTAACCCGTGCTCAGTTTGAGCAGATGACCGAAGACCTCCTCGAGCGCACTCGCAAGCCGTTCAACGACGTCATTAAAGAAGCGGGAGTAAAGGTTGCCGACATCGCTCACGTTGTGCTCGTTGGTGGATCGACTCGTATGCCGGCCGTGACCGAACTGGTCAAGAGCCTCACCGGTGGCAAGGAGCCTAACAAGGGTGTAAACCCAGACGAGGTAGTTGCCGTTGGTGCATCGTTGCAAGCCGGTGTTCTAAAGGGCGAGCGCAAGGATGTTCTGCTGATTGACGTAACCCCACTGAGCCTCGGTATCGAGACCAAGGGTGGCATCATGACCAAGCTCATCGAGCGCAACACCGCTATTCCAACCAAGCGAAGCGAAACCTTCACCACCGCCGACGACAACCAGCCGTCGGTAACCATCGCAGTGTTCCAGGGTGAGCGCGAGTTCACCCGCGACAACAAGTCGCTCGGAAACTTCGACCTCGGAGGCATCGCACCAGCTCCTCGCGGAATTCCACAAATCGAAGTGACCTTCGACATCGACGCCAACGGCATCGTGCACGTGTCTGCTAAAGACAAGGGCACCGGCAAAGAGGCTTCGGTCACCATCACCGGTGGCGGTTCACTACCGAAGGAAGACATCGAGCGCATGGTTCGCGAAGCCGAAGAGCACGCAGCCGAAGACAAGAAGCGTCGCGAAGAGCAAGAAGATCGCAACACTGGCGAGCAACTTGTTTACCAAACCGAGAAGCTCATCAAAGACAACGACGAGAAGCTGCCAGAAGATGTGAAGACCGAGGTTCAGGCCGACGTCGACGCACTCAAGGCAGCACTTGCCGGTGACGACATCGAGGCAGTCAAGTCGGCTCTAACCAAGTTGACCGAATCGCAGCAGAAGCTGGGCGAGGCAATCTACGCCAACACCAGCTCCGAAGGCGAAGGCGAAGCAGCTGGCGAAGGCGCATCTAACGAAGATGTAGTCGACGCCGAAGTTGTTGAAGACGAGGACGACAAGAAGTAATGGCTGACGAGTTCAACCAAGACGAGGCAGCGGCCCAGGGTGAAAACCCTGAGGCTGCGGCTTCGGCTAACAGCGCGGATGCTTCGCACGCGGCATCCGAGAATGAAACCAACGCACCGCAAGACCCAATCGATGCCGAACTTGCCGACCTTGTTGACGCAACCGGGCCGATCAGCAAAGAGGCCGAGCTGCTAGCCGACCTTCAGCGCTTGCAGGCCGAGTTCGTAAACTACAAGGCACGTGTTGAGCGCGACCGCGATGTTTCGCGTAACGCCGCCATCGCCGAAGTTCTGCGCTCGCTACTGCCGGCCCTCGACGACCTGTCGCGCGCCGAAGCACACGGCGACCTCGAAGGTTCACCCTTCGCGGCCGTGGTTGCTAAGTTGCGAGCATCGGGCGAAAAGTTTGGGCTCAAAACCTTCGGTGCCAAAGGCGACAAGTTCGACCCAGAGATTCACGAAGCTCTGGTTCAGACGCCTTCGGCCGACGTAACCGAAAACACTGTTGCCGATGTAGTTGAAGCCGGATACCTGGTGGGCGATCGCCTACTGCGTGCCGCCAAGGTTGCGGTCTTCATACCTGCGGAGGGTTAGCCATGGCTAGTCAGGACTGGTTCGAGAAAGACTTTTACAAAATTCTCGGTGTGGCCAAGGATGTTTCTGACGCCGAGCTAAAAAAGGTTTATCGCAAACTCGCGCGTAAGTATCACCCCGACTCCAACCCCGACGACGCCAAAGCCGAAGCTAAGTTCAAAGAAATTAGCGAAGCCTTCAGCGTCATCGGCGATAAAGAGCAGCGCAAAGAGTACGACGCCGTTCGCGCCATGGGCGGCGGTGCCAGATTTACCGGCGGTGCCGGTGGCCCTGGAGCGGGTGCCGGATTCCCAGGCGGATTCCAAGGCGCCGGTGGTGCAGGCGGGGCAGGCTTCGAGGATGTCTTCGCCAACCTGTTTGGCGGTGGCGGTGCTCGCGGCGGCTTCGGTGGCTTCGGCCCTCAACGCGGCGCCGACCTAACCATGAACACCACGGTCGACTTCATCGACTCGATTCACGGTGCAACGCTTCGACTGCGCATCAACGACAGCGGCGAACCAACCAGCGTGAAGGTGCCTGCGGGCATCCAAGATGGTCAAAAGATTAAGCTGCGCGGCAAAGGCCAAGCCTCACCAAACGGCGGTGAACCAGGCGACCTATTGATTACCGTCAAGGTAAAACCGCACCCGGTGTTTGTGCGCGACGGCAACAACCTGCGCGTCAACGTGCCGGTGACCTTTGCCGAAGCCGTGCTGGGGGCAACCATTCAGGTGCCAACCCTCGGCGGTGAACCGGTGAAACTTAAGGTAGCCCCGGGCACACCAAACGGCCGCGTGCTGCGCGTGAAAGGCAAAGGCGTGCAATCGGCTAAAGGCGAAGGCGATCTTCTCGCCACCGTCGACATTGCCGTGCCATCACACGTGAGCGAGAAGGCAAGCAAGGCGCTCGCCGAATTCGCTGCGCTGCTGCCCGACGAAGACCCTCGACAAGACCTGCTCAACAAGGCAGGATTGCTCTAATCATGGAAGAGTTCGACGAAAACACCCCGATGTTTGTCATCTCGGTTGCCGCCGAACTCGCCGTGATGCACCCGCAAACCCTTCGCCAATACGACCGCATGGGCATGGTTGTGCCGGTTCGCACCGGTGGCGGCGGTCGCCGATACACAATGCGCAACGTGGCCCAGCTTCGCGAGATCGCGAGGCTCTCGGCCGAAGGCGTAAGCCTCGAAGGCATCAAGCGAGTGCTCGAACTTGAGAATCAGAACGCCGAGCTAAAGCAGCGCATCCGTGATTTGGAGGCGACCCTCGCCAACGAACTCATGCAACGCCCGGGCAACCGCGTGTTTGCCGCCGGCGACTCGGGCGTCGAAAGCCTCGCGGTGGGCCAACGCCCAAGCAAGCGCACCGGCATAATGCTTTGGCGCGCGCGCTAACGCTCGCGACCAATTACTTGCCACGCTAGATTTGGCTTAAATGAACGCGCACTCCGACCTGCCTTTGCCCACCGCCGAAAGCGTGCTTGCCGAACTGCGTGCCGTTGCCACGCCCGAGAGGGCAAAGAGCTCGCAATGGTATTTCAAAACCGGGCCTGGTGAATACGGCGAGGGCGACGCTTTTCTGGGATGCACGGTGCCCCAAACCCGCACCATCGCAAAACGTTATCGGCACCTACCGCTCGAACAAATCGATGAGCTGCTCGACTCGGCTTGGCATGAGGCGCGGCTAACCGCGTTACACATTCTGGTGGGGCAGTTTCAGCGAGCCAAGACGAAGGTGCATCGCAACGAACTTTTTGACTTCTACATGTGCGCACTTCTGCGCGGGCGCGTAAACAACTGGGATCTCATCGACACGAGTGCTCCATACATCGGGCAGGCGCTGGTGGAGCATCCGAGAAAGACGCTGATCATCAACCTTTCGCGAAGCCCGGTGCTTTGGGAGCGCCGAGCCTCGATCATGTTTACCTTTGCGCACATTCGCGCTGGCGAATTTGGTGTGCCGCAGCACATGGCCATGAACCTGCTTCACGACGAGCATGATCTGATTCACAAGGCGGTTGGCTGGATGCTTCGCGAAATCGGTAACCGCGACGTTGAGGTGCTGCGCGGGTTCTTGGCGAAGTATCACAGCGAGATGCCGCGCACCATGTTGCGATACGCCATCGAGAGGCTCGACGCCGACGAACGCAAGCGCTGGATGGCTCGCTAGCTACCAGTCGAGGTCGTAGCCGGCAGACGATCGCTACCAGTCCAAGTCAACGACGACCGGCACGTGATCGCTCGGCCCTTCGCCTTTGCGTTCCTCGCGCACAATCTCGGCAGCCTTCACGTTTTCGGCAAAAGTATCCGAGCCAAGAATAAAGTCGATGCGCATACCTTCGTTGCGCGGAAACCGCAGCTGCTGGTAATCCCAGTAGGTGTAGCCGGTTGGCACGAGCGGTCGCACCACATCGCTTAGCCCAATCTGTTCAAACGCCGCAAAGGCCTGGCGCTCGCGCTTAGAAACGTGCGTCGCACCAGCGAAGTCGTCGATGTTCCAAACATCCGTGTCGAGCGGCGCGATGTTGAAATCCCCCATCAAAGCCAGCGGCGTCTCGGGCTCGTTATAAACCCACTCGGATGCCGCGGCCGCCAGCCGATCCAACCACTCAAGTTTGTACTCGTAGTGAGGGTCTTCGAGGGTGCGACCGTTTGGCACGTAAAGGCTCCAGAGTCGAACGCCGTCGAAGGTGGCACCGAGAGCGCGAGCCTCTGCTACATCTTTAAACTCGGGCATGTCGGCAAAGCCAACTTCAACGTCGGTGGCCGGTATGCGGCTGGCGAAGGCAACGCCGTTCCACTGGTTTAGGCCGTGGATCTCGAGGCGGTAGCCGGCAGCCTCGAATGCCTCGCGCGGAAACTGCTCGGGCTTGCACTTGATTTCTTGCATAGCCAACACGTCGATGTCGGCTCGAACCAGCCAATCCACCACGCGATCGACACGGGTGCGAATGGAGTTGACGTTGTGAGTGGCTATGCGCATGGGTCAAGGCTAAATGATGTTTGCGCGACATCCGAGATTTAGGATTGAGCCATGACTTTCACCTCGCCATCAAAGCCGCGCCTCGTCGAGCTCGTCAAAGAGCTGGCCGTGGTTCACGGGCGAGTGACGCTTTCTAGCGGGCTCGAAGCCGACTACTACGTAGACCTTCGCCGCGCCACCTTGCATCACGAAGCAGCGGTTTTGATTGGCCAAACCATGCTCGACTTGCTAGACGCCAACGGCGTCACCGAGTTCGATGCCATCGGCGGACTCACCATGGGCGCTGACCCTGTTGCCACTGCGATTATGCACCAAGCCGCCGCAAGAGGCAGAGCCATCGACGCTTTCGTGGTGCGCAAGCAGGCCAAAGCTCACGGCATGGGCCGCCAGGTTGAAGGCCCGGATGTCTCTGGCAAACGCGTGGTCGTAGTCGAAGACACCTCGACCACAGGCGGCTCACCGCTTACCGCCGCGGAGGCACTAACTGCTGCCGGAGCGATCGTGGTTGCAGTTGCCACCGTGGTCGACCGTGACACCGGGGCTCAAAAAGTAATCGAGGATGCGGGCTACCGCTATCTCACCGCGATCACTCTCGACGACCTCGGTTTGCGATAAATGTTTGCGTTTGTTCTTACGCAGGTCTCTAATGTCACAGGAGTGATCGGCGGGAGCATCCTGTTTATTGCCCTGCCTTGGCTGGTGCTTGAGCAAACCGGCTCTTCGGCGCAATCGGCTCTGGTCATCGCGCTCAGTAGCATCCCTGCACTCTTGATGGCTCCGGTGATGGGCTCATTCATCGACGCGATCGGCCGCCGCCGAACGGCTTGGGTTGCCGAGGCGCTCACCGTTTTGAGCACCATTGCGTTTCCGTTGATTGCCAACCTGGGTGTGGTTAGCCTCACCACTCTCATTATTCTTGCGGTCGTTCACAACATCACCGCGCCTGGTGCACAATCGGCACGAAAGTCGCTATTGCCAGACGTTTCTTCCAAGGCAGGGCTCACCCTGGATCGAGCCAACTCGATTCATGAGGCGGTGTTCGCCGCGGGTTTCGCTATCGGGCCGGCGGTTGGTGCTCTCGCTATTGCGGCTTCTGGCGCTTACTCAGCGTTTTGGTGGGCAGGTGGTGCAGGTGCGCTATCGGCGCTGTTTGCCTTCGTGGTGCGAGTCACCGAGAAGCAAGAGCCGGCATCGGCCGATGACGACAAGAGCAAACCGCTGCGTTATGCGGTTGAGGGCATCAAAGCTCTCGGGCGTTTTCCGGCAGTTGCGATCATCTTCGCCGCATTCCTGTCGCTCAGTTTGGTTTACATACCAACCGAGATGGTGGTGCTGCCGCGTTTCTTCAACGACATCGGTCGCCCCGAAGACCTGGGCACTTTGATTTCTTGCATGGCTGGCGCTTCTGTGGTCGGAGCTCTCTCTTTTGAGTGGCTGCACAAGCGACTCAGCTATGCAAACATTTTGCGGCTGGCAATGTTTGGCATCACCGCCGGCATGATTCCGATGTCTTTCCTGCTGCCGCAGTGGGCCATGCTGTCGTTCGGCCTACTGCTCGGTATCACGTGGGGTCCGGTCATTCCGCTACTGAACACCGTGGTGCAAACTCACGTGCCGGCGAACCTTCGCGGCAGGGTATTCAGCCTCGAAATGGCAATCTGGAATGCCTCTCCCATGGTTTCTTTTGTTTTTGTCGGAATCGCGGTTGACGGCTTGGGGGTGCAGCCCGTTTACTGGGCGCTAGCCGCGGGGTTGACTCTCGCAACCATCGCAATCTCGCTCGCACCGCAGATGCGTGCTCTCAGCGAGAGCCGTCGACACTGAGTCTGTGAAATCCGTAACAAATCCATAAAGGTTTTGTGAAACCGCTTCCTGAAACCGCTTTCACTAGGTTACTTTTAGAGAAGGAGCGCATTGGCCTCCGTCACGCCGAAAGGAACTCAATGAAAAACAACTGGCGCAAAATCACCGCAATGGTGGCTACTGCTGCTTTCGCCACCCTTGGCATCAGCGCTGTCAGCCCAGCCGACGCCGCTGACCCATACGTGGGCGCAAAGATCTCGCTTGTTAGCCCAGTGCTAACCGCACTCAACACCAGCGAAGCTGAAAAGAACCAGGCAATGGCCGACGGATGGGTTAAGAACACCTGGTTTGGTTCTGGTCTCATTTACCAGCGCACCTGGCTGCCGGTTGGCTCGACTTTTAAGCTCACCTACCACGTCACCGACAGTAAGGACAAGCCACTGGTTGGGCAGACCGTGATTCTTCGCTGCAACAAGCAGTACTCGGTTTCAACCGCTCAGATCAAGTGCAACGGCCAGATGATCAAGGCCGCAACAGCCTCAGCCGATGGCGGACGTGTTGCTGCTGTAACCGACGTCTACGGCAACGTGACCTTCACCGTTCAGAACCTCGACACCGAGGGCGAAGTTCAGCCAGCCAAGTGGACCGACGCGCCAGTTGTCTCCGAAGACGGTCTAGACGACTTCCACGCTCAGTTCTTGCCACAGATTGCCGGCGAAAAGCCTGACCACTCTGTAATCACTGAGTTCCACTTCTACATTCCGACGGTAACCACCCCGGCGATGCCAGAAGTATTCCCAGCGATTCCAACCGCGCTTCGAGCACCAGCAATGGTTAGCGGAACCGCCAAGGTTGGCAGCACTCTAACCGCGGCCACTGGCTTCTTCACCGGTAACCCAGAGCCAACCAAGACCTACGTTTGGGGTCGCTGTTCGGTTGCTGGCAAAACCGAGCTAACCACTGCTAAGCCACCTGCTTCAGCCAAGTGTGTAGCTATTGCCGGTAAGACCAAATCGACCTACAAGCTGGTTGCTGCCGACAAGGGCAAGTTCATCCGTGTTGCAGTAACCGCGAGCAACACAGCCGGAACCGCCTACTCGATCAGCAAGACCACCACGGTCGTCAAGTAACACACAGTTGATATTGTTCAAGGGTGAGGCTGTCACGGTCTCACCCTTGAGCCTTATCTAGGGGTCCTTCGATACAAGTAGTCACAAGTTTTGCAAGCTATCCGCACCAAAGCAAAGGAATCGAAATGTTCAAGAAGTTGCTCTTAGTAGTTTTGACCGCGTCACTCCTGCTCAGCGGTTTGGCTGCTGCCCCTGCAAACGCGGCGACCATCAAGGTCACCTCAGCTCCTGCGATTGCCAAGGTTGCGACCGTTGGCACCAAGCTCACGGCAAGCTTGGCCAAGTTCAGCGCAAAGACCACCAAGGTTTCCTGGCAGTGGTTCTATAACGGCAAGGCAATCGCCAAGGCCACCGAAAAAACCTACACGGTCAAAGCCACCCAAAAGACCGGCACCATCAAGGTGGTTGAAACCGCGATGTTTGGCAAGACCAAAAAGGTTCTTGCCTCAAACGTTATCGAGATTGGCGTCATGTGGATCAGCGGCACTGCATCGCTGGCATACACCGATGCCAACCAAACATCCGTGACCATTTCAATGCCTCAGATTCTTCCGAAGCCAAAGTCAATCGAGTACAAATGGCTCCGCAACAACTTCGACATTCTGGGTGACGGCAAAGCTGTTCGTGCCATTCAGATTCCCGACCGCGGATCGGTTCTAGCCGCCAAGGTCGACGTCATCGCACCCAAGGGCTACATGTCGAAGACCCTCTACACCAACGAGGTTTCGCCAACCGCGGTCACTCGCACCTATAACACCGTTTGGAGCGACGAGTTCAACGGAGCATCCGGCGCAACCGTCAACACGGATGTTTGGGTGCCCGAGAACGGCGATGGCCGAGCCTATGGCAACCGCGGCTGGGGTAACAACGAACGCCAGTGGTATCTCTTCGAGAACGCCACCACTGATGGCGCGGGCTCGCTCAACATTCTCGCCACTCGCGAGGGTGCGGCCTCAACCAAGTGCTACTACGGTGACTGTGAATGGTATTCATCCAAACTCGTAACCAAGGGCAAGGTTGGCTTCTTGTATGGCCGCCTCGAAGCGCGCATCAAGGGCGCGCCGGGCAATGGCAGTTGGGGAGCGTTCTGGACTCTCGGTGCCGACATCGACAAGGTACTGTGGCCTTGGTGTGGTGAGCTAGACGTCATCGAGCTAATCGGCCGCGAACCGCAAAAGGTTCTCGGATACTCTCACGGTTCGATAAGCGGAGGCGGTGGCCGTGGGGCAACAGTCGACGTCGAGTACGACTGGTCACAGGACTACCACACCTACGCAATTGACTGGTTGCCCGACCAAATCATTTGGTATGTCGACGGCGCGAAATATGGCGAAGTCAACAAGACCGACATCGACTGGGTTTACGACCACGAGAACTACCTGCTACTGAACCTCGCAATGGGTGGAAACCTCGGTGGTGAGATCGACCCTCAACTCAACAGCACCACAATGAAGGTTGACTGGGTTCGCTTCAGCACCATTAACGGTGTCGGAGAAGTCATCCATCACAAATAGCTCAAAGTAAAACAGCACCCCGACGAGATTGTCGGGGTGCTGTTTATTTAAGCCGGTTTGAACTTTAGGCGGATTCTCGCAGCACCAGCTCGATTGGCATGATGCGTGACTCGACGGGCTCGCCGTTCAACTGGGCAATCATCAGAAGCGCAGCCGCCTCACCTAGAGCAGCGATGTCTTGGCGCACGGTCGACAGTTGTGGGCGTGAGGTGCGCGACATGATGGAATCGTCGAAGCCGATAACCGCCACGTCATCCGGCACGGTTCGACCCGACTCTTCAATGGCGGCGATAGCACCCAAAGCCATGAGGTCGTTGCAGGCGAATACGCCGTCGACATCCGGGTTGTCTTCAAGCAGGTGCTTCATCTGCACCTGACCGCTCTCGTAGGAGTAGTCGCCGTGACGCACCAGAGACTTGGCCGGAACGCGCCCTACCTCGCGGTAAACCTGATTGTAGCCGTCCAGACGCTGGTGACCCGCTGTGGTTTCGATGTCGCCTGTGATGATGGCAACCTTCTTGCAGCCGCGGCTGAGCAGGTGCTTGGTGGCCGCGTGTCCACCGCCAAAGTTGTCGGTGTCGACAAAGATTAGGTCGGTGTCGGTGTGCGGGCTTCCGGTAATAACAATCGGCAAGCCAGCTTTGGCAAGCTTGCGAACCATTGCATCCTTGTGCAACTGAAAGAAAATAGCTCCATCTACTTCACGAGATTCGAGATAGTGGGCAACCGGACCATCAACGTTATTTACGGCGGTAACCATCAGCACGGTCTGCAAGGAGTTTTCCATGAGAATACGGCTGATGCCGGATGTAACGGTGCCCCAGAAAGGGTCGGCGAAGATTGAGAGGTCGTCGTCGATAACCACGGCGATCAGGCCGGTGCGGCCAGACGCGAGGGCGGTTGCTGCACGGTTCTTGCGGTAGCCCAGCTGCTCTACAGCCTTTAGAACGGCGGCTGTGCGATCGGGGTTGACCCGGCTATCGCCATTCAGAACGCGTGAAACCGTTGCCTCCGAGACGCCAGCTGATTTTGCAATCGCTGAGTAGGTGGGCCTAGGTTTTGATGGCATTAGAGTCTTCCCGTGAAATTAAACGGTGACCGGTTTCAAGCTTGCACCGTTGGTCTCGATAATCGTAGCGTAAACCTTTGCCGACCTTTTTGGAGTGCGAACCTGGGTGTCGAAGTCAACGTGAATCAAGCCGAAACGCTTCGCGTATCCTTCGGCCCATTCGTAGTTGTCGAGAAGTGACCACGCGTAATAGCGGGTTACTGGGGCACCCTCTTCGATGGCACGGCTGAGAGCTTCGAGGTGGCTAGTGATGTATTCCACACGGCGGGTGTCTTCGACTTCACCAAACTCATTTGGCTCTTCTGGGTAGGCAGCACCATTCTCGGTGATCATCCATTCGGGTATACCCGGGTAGTCACGAGAGATTCGAAGCACAAGGTCGTGAAGGCCCTCGGGGGTGATTGGCCATCCCATGTCGGTGAGCGGCTCGGGAGGGGTGCCGTTGCTTCGCTGAGGGAACGGGTGGAGACCGCCCTCGCTCATCGGCTTGTCTTCTGGCCGCGGGGTGCCCACGAATGAGTCGCTGTAGTAGTTGATGCCAATGAAGTCGGTGTCAATCTTGAGCAGATTCTCGTCGCCCGGCAACAGAACGCGGTCGAGGGTTTGCTTGTAGTAAGGGGTTAGCGCTTCGGGGTAGTGGCCAGTGGTCATGGCGTCGGTCCACCAGCGGTTGATGTTGGCGTCGAGCAGGTCGGCCAGGTCAACCAACTCCTGGTTGCTTGGGTCGTCAACGCGGTAGTTGCTCATGTTGAGCACGAGACCAACCTTGATGTCGTCGCGCACGGCGCGCATTGCCCGGGTGCCTTCGGCGTGGGCGAGAGCGGTGTGGTGGGCGGCGGCGATTGCGGAGTCAAGATCGCGAACACCCGGTGCGTGAACACCGATGCCGTAGCCGAGCCACGATGTACACCACGGTTCGTTGAGCGTCGACCATAGCTTGATAACGTCGCCAAATTCTTCGGCCATAACTCCGGCGTAGTCGGCAAAGGCGCTAACGATGTCGCGGTTTGTCCAACCGCCTTTGTCTTCAAGGGTTTGTGGCAGATCCCAGTGGTAAAGGGTTGCGCAGGGCTCGATGCCATTTTCAAGCAGTTCGTTTACGACGCGTTTGTAGAAGTCGAAGCCGCGCTGTTCGCGGCGAGAGTCTCCGTTTGGAAACATCCGTGGCCAAGCAAATGAGAAGCGGTAAGTCTGAATTCCCAGATCTTTCATCAGCTTGATGTCATCGGGGTAGCGGTGGAAGTGGTCGCAGGCAACCGAGCCGTCTTCCATGTTGACTACCTTGCCGGGTGTGGCTGCGAAGGTGTCCCAGATGCTGGTTCCTCTGCCGTCGAGGTCTGTGCCACCTTCAATTTGGTAGCTGGCCGTTGCGGCTCCCCATCGGAAGCTCTCTGGCAACGCAGTCATTATTACTCTTTCTTTTCAGAATCACGGCCCAAGATTTCACTGGCCCTGAGTGCCTCTTCTGGCTAGAGGGCTACCTCAGTGGTGTGCGCCACTGCGGCGAGCCCCCTAGACCTTGGAAAGGTTTTGCTGATTCGCTTCATCAACTTCACTTGTTCGTGAAACCGATTTCACAATAATAACAATAGGCTCGCGTTTTCTGAAAGCGAAGCGTGAAAGCGGTTTATTTATGAATTCGTTACCCAGCCGGCTGTTGTTCTGGCTCTAGAAAGCACAATGGCCAGCAAACACTTGGTCTGCCGGCCATCGGGGTTGGTTCTTGGGAGGGGCTTCGTTATCGCTTGACGACTTTTCCGACGCCATTCACCGAATAGGCGCGAACGTAGTCGATATACATCTTGGCCTGTTTGACGTTGGGGTCAATTCCACCGGTTACAAACTGACCACCCATGGCCAGGTTAAGGATGATGAAGAACTCTTGATTGAAAACCCACTGGTTGCCATATATGAAGGTCGGCGAAATGGAGTTGAAGAGCTTGCCGTCGAAGTACCACTTGATGCTGTTCTTGGCCCAAACAATCGAATACTCGTGATATCCGGCTGAAAGTGGTGCAGTGTGCTGATAGACATCACCGATTCCCTGGCCGCCCGAGTAACCGGGGCCGTGAACGGTTCCGAAGACGTAGTTGTTCATTTCTTCTTTGCCTTCGACAATGTCAATCTCGCCGCAGTCTGGCCAGGTTCCACCCTGGTTGAGGTCTTGGCCGAGCATCCAGAATGCTGGCCAGGTTCCCTGACCCTTGGGCATCTTGATGCGCGCGGTGATCTTGCCGTATTTAAAACCAACGAGCCCAGCGGTCTTGATGCGACCACTCGAATACCAGCAGGTGTCGGTCAGGTCGGGCAGGCAGTAGTTGTATAGAGGATCGTTCTCGGTGATTAGGTTGGCGGTAATCACCAGCTTGCCAGTGCCATCGTGTGCCGTGTTGGCTCGCTTGGTGGTGTAGTACTCCTTTTCGGAGTTTGGGCCAACCATGGTGTCGTAGGTCCACTTGGTGGGGTCTGGTGCATAGCCTTTCTTTCGGCTGAACTCATCTGACCAGATCAACTTGTAGACGGGAGCTTTAGACTTGGCAGCGGCTAGGGCAGGGGCTTGAGCCACCGGAATCAGCAGCAGGGATGAAGCCACCACGAGGCCGATTGCTTTTAGCGCGTTATGTAACTTCATCATTCACTCTCGCTGTCGGTTGGTTGGATTCGCCTGAAAAACGTTTAGGTCGTTTCCAACACGCTAACTTCATGGTGTCAGCCCAACCTTAGAAAATAGTCACGCTTCCATAACGAATGGCTGTGTATTTCTAATCTAAGTTGCGCTGTAACCGCTTTCGCAGTTTACTATAAACCTGTGAAATCGGTTTCACACACTTTCTATCTTTTAGGAGTAAACAGGTGAATATCAAGAAGTTAGCTGCCAGCATCGCAATGGTGGGCTTGGCCCTCGGTGCTGGAGTTTCATCCGCGCCAGCTGCAACCGCGGCCACCCCGGTAACCCTCACCATCTGGACCTTCGGTGACGTAATCGAACCAAACCTGGTTCGCCAGTACAAGTTGATTCACCCTGAGGTAACTCTCCAGCTCAAGAAGGGCGACATCGACCCTCAGCAGAACAACATGATCACTGCGTGTAACTCACGTTCTGGCCCTGCCGACGTGATCGCGGTTGAGGTGAGCTACTCCGGTTGGTGGCGCTCATACCCAAACTGCTTCACCGACCTTCGCACCATGAAGACTTCATCGGCCAACGCTAACGCGACCAAGGGTGTTGACAAGAACGGCAACCCAGTAGACGTTACCTACGTTGACTCAGTTGGAGTTCGCCAGCCGGTGGGCACCGTGCCATCGGGCCAGTCGGCAACCACCATCAAGTCGAACTACCTGCCTTGGCGCTGGGAGCACGGCGTTGCTTACAACGACAGCGTTATCGGCATTCCTACCGACGTCGGTGGTCTAGAAGTGGCATACCGAAGCGACCTCATGGTCAAGGCCGGGCTAGTTACCGCCGCTCAGGTAAAGAACGGCACCGCTCGCGACGTACTCGCCAAGAAGTGGCCAACCTGGGACAAGTTCATTGCTACCGGTAAGACCTACATGTCTAAGCTGAGCGCTGCTGACAAGAAGGCCGGCAGGGGCTTCCTCGACAGCGTTGGAACCATCTACGCAGCAATCCTGAACCAGGGGACCGAGAAGTACTACAGGAACAACGGCACCGACCAGGGCGAGCTGATCTATAAGACCAACCCTGCAATCAAGAAGGCTTGGGACATGACCCTGAAGGCTCAGGACGCCGGCATTGGCACTCGCATCGGTCAGTTCTCATCCGACTGGAACGTCGGTATGAACAAGGGCACCTTCGCAACCATGCTGGCACCGGCTTGGATGATGGACTACATCAAGCAGCAGGCACCAGACACTGCCGGCAAGTGGGACATCGCTGACCTTCCAGGCGGCGGTGGAAACCAGGGTGGTACCCAGTTGACCATCCCTTCCTACTCAGATGACAAGCAGGCCGCTTGGGACTTCATCGCTTGGTACCTAGCCCCAGAGCAGCAGCTGCAGGTGTTCCGTACCTACGGTTTGTTCCCTTCGACCAAGGTCATCTACAACGACCCATCGGTGAAGGACTTCAAAGACCCATTCTTCAACAAGGCTCCAGTAGGCAAGATCTACTCGGAGGGAATCCTAAAGTTGAAGCCAATCTTCGAAGGCAAGCTCAACCGCGGTATCGACCAAGCATTCGGTGCTGGTCTGGGCCGTGTGATTTCGGGCAAGAAGAACGACAAGACAAAGAAACCTTGGACCTCCAAAGACTCATGGGCCATGGTTATGTCTGAAGTCGAAAAACTAGTTCGATAATCGCTCGGAGCAGTATTCAATGAGTAGCACAGTGGCGAGCAGCTCGCCATCAAGCGCGAAGAAAGGGGGGCGTCCATCGACGTCCCCCTCTCCTTGGCGCAAGAAGAAGCAAAAACCAGAGGTTGAGTTTCCGGGCCTACGCTCGCTGAACGGCAAGTGGGGCTACCTCTTCATCGCTCCCTTCGTGGTGATGTTCCTAATCTTTGGAATGTTCCCAGTGATCTACTCGACCATCATTGCTTTCTATAACTACGACCCACTAGCTGGTGCGGGTGGTCTTTCGCTTGAGGGGCAACCGTTCGTTGGGCTTGATAACTTCGTCAACCTGCTTCAAGACGACCGCCTCTACACAGCCATTGGCAACACCTTCGACATCTGGTTCTGGTCTACCTTCCCGCAAATGATCATCTCGATTGCCCTGGCAGCCGTTTTGCGCAATCGCTTCTTGCGCGCCAAAACCTTCTGGCGCACCATCCTGTTGGTACCAAACATCACCTCGGTGCTGGCGGTCGCCATCATCTTTGGTCAGCTTTTTGGTCGAGAGTTTGGAATGATCAACATCGTTCTGGGATGGTTCGGTGTCGACAACATCGACTTCGTTGAAGACTCATTTGCGTCTCACATCGCCATCGCGACAATGATCACCTGGCGCTGGGCGGGTTACAACGCTCTTATCTTCTTAGCCTCGATGCTTGCTATTCCAGACGAACTCTATGAATCGGCTTCGCTCGATGGCGCTACCACTTGGCAGCAATTCCGCTACGTCACACTGCCCGGGCTGCGCAACACCATCACGTTCGTGCTTATCGTGGGCACCATCGGCGGTTTGCAAGTGTTTGCCGAGCCTCTCGTGCTGGCCGGAACCACCGACGGCGGAAGCACGCACCAACTTCTCACGCTCACCATGTTCCTCTACGACCAAGCCTTCGGTGGCGCTGGCAAGTGGGGTTATGGTGCCGCAATCGGAATCGTTATCACATTCATCGTGCTGATCGTTTCGCTAGTCAACTTCCTTGTTACCCGCAAGCTGGCCGGAGGTGACGAGAAATGAGTGAAGTCGCAGTAAGACGCATTCGCACCAAGCGCACCAAGTGGCAAAAGGTAAGCATCGCTGGTTATGTGTCGCTAACCTTCATGGCGTTGCTTTCAATGTTTCCGTTTTACTGGATGTTTGTTGTGGCATCCAACGGAACCGAAGAAGTTTCCAAGATTCCGCCGGCGCTATTGCCTGGTCCACGTTTCTGGACGGTTCTTCAAAATGTCTACAGCGTTATAGACTTCAACGTTGCTCTGTGGAACACCTTTGTTGTCGGCATCATCGTAGCCGTTGCGCAGGTGCTGTTCTCGGCCCTAGCCGGTTTCGCATTTGCCAAGCTCAACTTCAAGGGTCGCCGTGGGCTGATCCTGTTTGTTATCGCCACCATGATGCTGCCAAGCCAGCTTGGAATCATCCCGCTCTACATGTTGGTTTCTGGCTTCGGTTGGATCGACTCCCTAAATGCTCTGATCGTTCCGGCGCTGGTTACAGCGTTTGGTGTGTTCTGGATGCGCCAGGTGATCGATGCGCAGGTTCCTAACGAAATGCTTGAGGCTGCCAGCATCGATGGTGCCGGTGTGATGCGCATCTACTGGAGCATTGTGCTGCCAATCATTGCCCAGAGCGGTTTCGTGCTCGGTCTGTTCAGCTTCCTTGCCACCTGGAACGACTTCCTCTGGCCAAACCTGGTTCTTCAGAGCCCGGGAAGCTTCACGGTTCAGGTTGCGGTTCAACAGTTGAAGGCCAGCTACTTCATCGACTACGCGCTAAACCTCGGTGGTGCCTTCATGGCTACCGCTCCACTGCTCTTGCTCTTCGTGTTCGTCGGTCGCCGCCTAGTGAGCGGTGTTATGGACGGCGCTGTAAAGGGCTAAGAATCAATCAAGCAAAAAACGGCTCAGGCTTTGCGCCTGGGCCGTTTGCTTTAACGTCGGATGCTGGCGCTGCGCGCGAGTTAGTCGAGCAGGTCTGCGATCGAGTTGAGAATCTCGTTTGGTCTAAATGGGTACTTCGCGATCTCGGCGTCGTCGGCGATGCCGGTTAGCACGAGCACGGTGTGCAGGCCAGCTTCGATGCCGGCCACCACGTCGGTATCCATGCGGTCACCAATCATGCCGGTCGACTCCGAGTGCGCGTTGATCTTGTTCATTGCCGAACGGAACATCATCGGGTTTGGCTTGCCCACGATGTATGGCTCGCGGCCGGTCGCCTTGGTGATCAGCGCGGCAACCGATCCGGTAGCCGGCAAGACGCCGTCGGCCGAAGGGCCGGTGGCATCCGGGTTGGTGGCAATAAAACGCGCGCCGTTGTTGATTAGCCGAATGGCCTTGGTGAGGGTCTCAAACGAGAAGCTTCGGCTCTCACCGAGCACAACGTAGTCGGGGTCAACGTCGGTTTGAATGTAGCCCACCTCGTGAAGTGCGGTGGTGAGCCCAGCTTCACCAATGACGAAGGCCGAACCCTTTGGCTTCTGTGAGCGCAAGAAGTCGGCGGTGGCGAGGGCCGAGGTCCAGATCGATTCTTCGGGGATGTTGAGCCCGGTTGCCTTTAGACGGGCAGACAGGTCACGCGGTGTGTAGATGGAGTTGTTGGTTAGCACCAGAAAGCGCTGACCAGCCTCTTGCCACTGCTTGATGACATCGCCGGCACCCGGCAGTGCGTGGCCTTCGTGCACGAGCACGCCATCCATGTCGGTTAACCAGCATTCGATTTTTCTGCGTTCAGCCATGTCTCAAGGCTACCAGCGGGCTTGGTTAGGCTTGATGAGTGAACGATGAACAAGCCGTGAATGGCCCGAGCGAAACCCCCGAGCAAACCACTTGGGGCGTTGGGCCGTGGCAGGGGCAATGGCCCGAGGGTGCCGGCACCGACCCCGATTCACCGTTCGACCCCGAGCTGCTCACCAACGGAGACACCCGCAACGTTCTCGACCAGTTTCGTTACTGGCGCATGGATGCAATCGTGGCGCACTTGGATGCCAGGCGCCACAAGTTTCACGTAGCCATCGAGAACTGGCAGCACGACCTCAACATTGGTTCGATCGTGCGCACCGCCAACGCGTTTTTGGCTGCCGAGGTGCACATCATTGGCAATCGTCGATGGAACCGCCGCGGCGCTATGGTCACCGACCGATACCAGCACGTGCGTCATCACCCAACCGTCGAAGACTTCGTTGAGTGGGCCAGAACTTGTGGGCTCGGAGCCGATGGCGGGCCACTACCGATCGTCGGCATCGATAACGTCGAGGGCTGCCAAAAGATCGAAGAGTATTCGATGCCCGAGGCTTGCGTGTTCTTGTTCGGCCAGGAAGGCCCGGGGCTCAGCGAGGCTGCGCTCGAGGCATCCGAGGTGTTTTTAGAGATCAGCCAGTTTGGTTCGACCCGTTCGATAAACGCCAGTGCTGCCGCCGCCATCACCATGCACTGCTGGATTGAGCAGCATGTCTTTGGTCGTCGCTAAACACTAAACTTGTTAGGTGCCTTCATCTGGCACCGCATCCCTTTCGAAGAGACGAGAAAGCCATGCCTGCAGTAGTGATCGTCGGGGCCCAGTGGGGCGACGAAGGTAAAGGCAAAGCCACCGACCTGCTGGCCGAACACATCGACTATGTCGTCAAGTTCAACGGCGGCAACAACGCCGGCCACACCGTGGTTATCGGCAACGAAAAGTATGCACTGCACCTGCTTCCTTCGGGCATTCTCACCCCCGGCGTAACGCCTGTGATCTCAAACGGTGTGGTTATCGACCTGGCCGTGCTGTTTCAAGAAATTGATGCGCTAAACGCCCGAGGCATCGACACATCCAAGCTTCGCGTTTCGGCCAACGCCCACGTGATCACCTCATACAACGTCACCATCGACAAGACCGCCGAGCGTTTCTTGGGCAAGCGTGCCATCGGCACCACCGGGCGCGGCATCGGCCCAACCTACGCCGATAAGATCAACCGCGTTGGCGTGCGCATCCAAGATCTGTTTGACGAGAGCATTCTTCGCCAGAAGGTTGAGGCCGCTCTGGTTCAAAAGAACAACGTGCTCACCAAGGTTTACAACCGCGCCGCCATCAAAACCGAGGCAGTGGTTGCCGAGCTGCTCAGCTATGTTGAGCGTCTGCGCCCGATGGTTGCCGACACCGCTCTTGAACTTCACCAGGCTCTCGAAGCCGGCAAGACCGTGCTGTTTGAAGGTGGTCAGGCCACAATGCTCGACGTTGACCACGGCACCTACCCGTTCGTCACTTCGTCAAACGCAACCGCCGGTGGAGCCGCAACCGGCTCGGGTGTTGGCCCTCGCGAACTCAAGACCGTGATCGGCATCGTCAAGGCCTACACAACTCGCGTTGGTTCTGGCCCGTTTCCTACCGAACTTTTCGACCAGTGGGGCGAGCAACTGCGTGCCACCGGCCACGAATACGGCACCACCACTGGCCGCCCACGCCGTTGCGGCTGGTATGACGCCCCGATCGCGCGCTACTCGGCCCGCATCAACGGCCTCACCGATTTCGTGCTGACCAAACTCGATGTGCTCACTGGCATCAAGAGCATCCCGGTTTGTGTTGCCTACGAGGTAGACGGCGTGCGTCACGAAGAAGTTCCTGTTTCGCAGAGCGACTTTCACCACGCCAAGCCGATTTACGAAAACTTTGCTGGCTGGGATGAAGACATCTCAACTTGCCGCGCCTTCGAAGACCTGCCCAAGAACGCTCAAGACTACATTTTGGCGCTCGAGAAGCTAAGCGGTTGCCGCATCTCGGCCATTGGTGTTGGCCCGGCTCGCGACGCCATCATCGTGCGTCACGACATGCTCGCTTCGGCCTAGTCGGACTAAAGCCAAACCGAAAGCTACTTGTTTGATTCTTCTTTAACCTTCTTGGCATGATCTGCCTGAAGCACGGCGAAGCAGACGTCTTCGGTGAGAGTGATTTCTTTATTGAAGTTTTCGGCGGCCAACTCAGGAAAATCCAGCCCCGAGATGCCAACGTCGGCAATACGCAACATGCTCTCGTAAACCTTGCCGAAGTGCGGGTCTTGGTCGCTGAAGGTTGGGTCGTAGAGGGTAATCGCATCGTCAACCTTCACCAGCACCTTATGCATTGCGTCTTTTAGGTCGGTTTTTGACTCGGATAGGCCCTTGTAGAACAGCTGGCAGGCGGCCACATCTTTTTTGTCTAGGTCGGCTCGCTGCATGTTCGGAAAAACGTAGTTTCCATAAATCCAGACACCACCCACAAGCCCCACGGCTACCACTCCGGTGGTGAGGCCAATCCAGAAGCCTACCGACTTCTTCTTTTTGGCGGGGGTAGCCTTGCTGCTGCTCTTGTTTTTGGTCACTGAATCCTCCTCAACAAGAATAGAGCCCAAACACATCGGTAATAGAGCCCAAACGCATTTGGCGAATGCCACCCCCAACCCAGAGAATTGAGCCATGAATTTCGACAACGACAACGATTCGCCCGATGAGGCGATCGAAGCCTGGGGTGACACGCTCACTCAGCGTGGCTCAGAGGTTGTTGTTGAGCGGGTGGTGCACGAACACGTGCCTTTCTACCGTCGACTTCACTACCCGGATGTTCTCGACCTGCGCCGCTGCGGCTACGAGGTTGAGCAGTTTGCTCCGCTTTTCGACCTGCTCGACGAGGCCCTAGTTTCTCAGGCCCGCAAGGTGCACCTGCTGCTGCATCAGCCCGGCGGCAACGCCATCTGGAACCCCTATCGAGCCCGCCAACTCGAGTTCAATGTGCGCGCCGCGCTTCACCGCTTTGGCTTGAGCGACGCCCCAACCCTGCTTAGGCGCATGATCGGCCGCGTATATCCGGGTGATAGCGTCACCCACCTGGCTGTTGACGTGCTCAACGTGTTCTTTTGGGCGGCACTCGCGCAAATAGCGCGCGACTATGCGTGGCGGTCGCCTCAACTTGAGGCCTATGCCGACTACCTGGAGTATCCGGTGGTCGCCGCGTTTGGCGCGCAAGCCTCGTCTGCGGCTCGGTCTGCTTAGTCGCAAAACTGCGAGTTGGTTGAGCCGTGTATCAGGCTATTACCCTTCACTCGGATAGACTGGGGGCACCAAAAAGGATGGGGGTCTCATGAAATCGTTTATCAAAAAGCTAGCTACCGTGTTGATGGCTAGCTCTCTAGTTCTTTCAGCAGGTGTCGCACAGGCGGCCTATCAATCTTTGAGTGATGCCGAGCTAAAGGCGGCTTACGTTAAGACGAACATCCAGGCATCAAAAACGGGCTTCGTCGAGTTCGCTCCTCCTCTTCTTGGGATGCAGACGAAAATTGTCTACTCTCCAGTTGCAAACAATGTGCCTGCGAACCTCGCAATTTCGATTTCGGTGCTTGGCACCAGTGCAGCGAGCCTCATGAACTTGAGCGATTCGAATCCTTTGGGCCCTTTCGGCTCTTTGACCGAAGTCACATCTACTGACATGCTCGGGGAATGGCAGGAATACATTGACCCCGAGTCGGCTTTTGTGTCGATTGGGCAAGAGAGCGCCAGCGGCTTTGTGCTGGAGGAATATCAAGTAACGCGACCAGGGCCCGGAAAAATCGCTGTGCATTTCGCAGGTCATAGTGAAACGCAGGTCGACCCTGAGGGCAATCAGGTAGCAGAAGAATCCGATGTCATCTTCACTCTGAACGATGGACTGATCACCGGCATTGAACTTTCCACAAACTCCGAAGAAAATCCCAGTAAGGGAGTCACCACTTATGAATATCGCGTGCCTGAAATTCAACGCGAGTTCGACAGAGCTGTCAGCGCTTGGAAGTCCTCGCACTTTGATCTGACCAGCATGGGCACGCTCGATCGCCTAATAAACGTTTTCAAGACTTCGCAGGCAGCGGCGCTAAAGTCGGGGCTTACGGTCAAGAGCACCAGCAAGTTGCAGCCGGGGTTTGCCCTTTATGACGCCAAGACGAAGCAGTCTGCAATCGTTCAAGGCTCCACGGGAAAGCCAGTTAACGGCATCGGCTTCACCGGGGCGACAGCCACGCTCGCCGACGCCTTTGCCCTCTCACTTGGAATCGATGTGTTCAAAGAGCCAAACGGCATCAAGTTCAATTCCAGCACCAACACCTACAAACTCAAGGGTTCGACAGGGCAAACTTCAACCCTCAAGGTGAATTCGCTCGGGCGCATAACTTCGGTTTCATCCGTGCTCTTCGGCGGTCCCAGCATGGAATTCGCATTCACCTATTCCACAGACAAAACGCTCTGGAGCAAGTGGGGTGCTTTAGGCAAAACCTCGCGACTTCTCGCAGTGTGGGTGGTCAACGCTAAAGATGAGTTGCAAACTTCTAAAGTTGTCTTCACAAAGACCTCCACCGGAGTCAAAGCCACCGGCTCCAAGGGCGAGACAAGCACATTCAAAACTTCTGGAATGAAGGCGACTCAGGTCGCGGCTCTCTTCAAGCAGCTCGGCTACGTGCTCAAGTAGAACTCAAGGTTTCAACCCTTAGGCAGACCTAGCCGAAGGCATCTTCGATGGTGACGGTTTCGAGGTTGCGAGCAGCCAGCAAACCTCGGATGCGCCCAAAGTTGCTAACCGTAGCCATGCTGTTTGCGTGGTCGATCACTATGCGACCGTTGGTCATCCACTTTTGGCAGTTGGCCCAAACCGAGGCAGAAGAAACCCTGGTATTAGAGGCCGTGCTACCGAACCAGAGCACGGGCTGATCGAAGCCAGCATCCGCTGCCACCTTCATAACGTGTTGGTTGATGTAACCGTAAGGTGGGCGCCAGTAGGGCCCAGGATCGACCCCGAAGGTGTCTTCGATGAATCGACCGGCCAGCACCAACTCTTGTTTGATCTTGCGATTGGTGGCGCGAGTAAGGTCGATGTGATTCATGGTGTGATTGGCCATTTGAACACGGCCCGACTGCGCCAGCTCGGTGAGTGGTTTGGCCAGCTTCTTCCAACTGTGCGCCCCAGCCAAAACGAACATGGTCATGCGCAGGTCATCGTGCTCTTCGAGCAGCTTTACATAGGCGCGAAGCGAGTCAAACGATGCGCCATCGTCAACCGTCCAAGCCATGCGGCGAGTAGCGCTGTGAGGTAGGCGTTCGATGCACCCCTTGGGCCATGCGGCTGCCGGGGCGGCGGGTGCTAGCGAAAAAGCGGGGGCAGCGGTGGCAGCAAACGAGGCGGCAAGTGCACCTGCGGTTATGAACTGTCTGCGATCCACGGCTGGGTTCTATCGGTCAGCTGACGACACTAGTCGGTGCCATGGCCGGGTTTGATCTTCTCTGAGATGAAGTCCATGGCGGCAAACATCACGCCAGAAACCACGAACACCAGATGAATCACGATTCGCCAAATGGTGCCGTCGCCGATCTTGGCGGCTGGGTCTTCACCAAGGTGAATGAAGTCTTTGAGAAGTTCGATAACCGAGATGGCAACCAGCGAGCCGATTAGCTTGAGCTTTAGACCCGAGAAGTCGATGGTGCCCATCCAGTGTGGGCGGTCTTCGTCATCCTTGGCAGCGTCGATCTTGCTGACGAAGTTTTCGTAGCCGGCAAAAATCACGATCAGAATCAGGTTGGCCAGCAGCACTAGGTCGAGAAGAGCCAGAAGCTGCAACACGAACCCGTGGCTCTCACCCGAGAGTGTGCTCACCACCAGAGTTATCGCGGTGGCACCAAACTGCCAAAGCACCAGCAATAGAGCCAGAGCCAGCCCAACATATAGGGGGGCAAGCAGCCAACGGCTGGCGAAGAGACCCTTTTCAAGCAGTGTGGAGATGCGGTTGTGGCTCATGGTTGCTCCTTTGCTGAGTGTTTCAGTTTCACCCATATTCGCACGGATGCAGCGACAAATGTATTGTTGAGTTAGTGCCAGTTTGTGGCCATCAGCAGGGGGAAACATGACACGTCGATCGAATATTCTGCGAGCAGCTTCGGCTGTGGTGATCGCCGCGATACTTGCCACGGTTGGTGGGTTTGCGAGCCCGTCATCCGCGGCAACAGAACGCCTCGGCAACGCCGAACTTCAAGCTGCTTACATGGCCTCGGAAGACGCGATACTCACGACGGGTGCGGTTTATACGCCACCTGATTTGCTGGGCGGGTTCATGTCATACGAACTCGTGATTGCACCTAAATCAACCACTTTGCCTGGAAATTACGGTGTCGGCATCAAAACTCTCGGCATGACCACCTCGGTCATCGTGTCGCTGCAAGACGACAACCCTCTCGCGCAAAACAGCGCCAGGCAAGGGTTTCTGCCCCCTCAGCAATATGACATTATTTTTCCCGATGAGGCGGGGCTAGTTCTTGGCGAAACAGGCTCGAATGGGGTCACTCTAAAAGAGTATGAAGTGACCAAACCCGATTCCTCCACCATCGCGGTTCACGTGGCCAAAGAAGATACTTTTCAGACCGACGCAAATGGCGACCCGCAATCGATTTCGACCGACTATGTGTTCACCCTCAACAACGGACTAATCACGCAGATAGTGCAAACATCCGATGGCGCGAGTTCACTTCTTTCGAGCGACGGCACCGCCAAGTTTGACTTCAGCGCGTCGGCCATCACCTCGCGCTGGGCGGCACTAGTTGCCAGCTGGAAATCAACGCACTTCGACTCCAGCACTTCGGCCCTAGCCACCAAGCTCACCAAGGCTTACGTAACTTCCGAGGCGGCAGCTCGCAAGTATGGCGTGACCATTACAGAAACCAGCAAAGACGGCCCGGCGGTTGCCACCTACGACGCAAAGACCAAGAAGTCGGTGATCGTGACCTTCGATGCCAAGAAGAAACCTTACCAGGTGGGTTTCACTAACACGCCTGGCACTTTCAAAGTCATGTGGGCAAACGTTCTCGGGTCGGACTATTTCAAGACCGGCGCTATCAAATACACGGCCAAGACCCGCACCTACCAACTAAAAGGTCAGTCTGGCACCATAGCCAAGATCAAGCTAGACACCAAGGGCCGCATCATCTCGGCGAACCTCAAAGGGCCAAGTGGACTGTCGCAGGCTCGAACCGTTGCCTATGTGCCGAGCAAAACCACTTTGGCTAAATGGGGTGTCTTTGGCACTAAGGGCCAGGAGCTGATTCGTTGGGTCTTAAGCATGAAAGAGATTTTGCTTGCGGCGCCAATCACTTACACCAAAAAGGGCACCGTAATTACGGCCAAGGGCAAGGTCGGTAGCTCAGAAGTTGAAACCTTCGACACCAAAGGCATGAAAGCCACGGATGTCACCAAGGTCTTCGGGTTACTGGGGCTCAAGTTGGGTAAGTAGTTCGAGTTTCTGACTACGGATCAGAAGGTTGCTTTTGGGAAAAACCCGCTCAAGTGCTTACGCAGGGCTGGGTCGAACACATAGATGTAAGTGCCATTTATACCGCGCGTGAGTAACACCCGGTAAATGCTGGTCACATATTTCAGCAGGTCATCGTCCGTGTAAACGATTCCAAGCTTTGGATTGTTCTCTTTACCTTTGGCGTCATAGTAATTTTCTCGGCGGAATACAATCCGCTGGCTGGCTTCGTCGTAACCCAAGTCCGGCCCGATAATGACGCCGGCATAGTTGAGGTCGTAACCCTGGATGGTGTGTATAGAGCCTACTTCTTGCGGCGAAGTTGGTGAGTTCACCCAGTCATAGTTTCTTCGGTTCCATGGGTAACGAATGCCTTCGATTTCAATATCAAAATCGACATCGCCTTTCCTCGACTTCCATGGCCAGGCAAACCCGGCAAGAAGGCGTGAGAGACCGACCTCAGCTTCCCGCGCTGCGATCGCATCGTTCATCTCTGCAAAACTTTCAAAAAAGCGAAAATCATAGTTGCCGAAACGTTTTGGTGACATGTCGGCTTCTCCGCGAAGCATCTGACCAACAAATTCAATGTAGTCGGTTCCTGCGGCCACTCGCATCTGAGAGGTCAGAGGGAATAGCGCATCATCTGATCGAGCTTCATCCACAAGTGTATCAATTAGTTCCACGCGCACGTCGGCAGGCTTCACGCTCTGCGCTTTGTCGAGCAGAAAGATTTGGTGCTTACTCCGATTCTTGATCCAGTCGAGCTGAGTGTAATGGTCGGCATCCTGCCCAAAAAGTTTGATGTTGTTGTCTTTGTATTTGATGTTTCGCTCGGCCGCAGCTTGGTTAGCTCTTTGCTGCAATCTGTGCGTCTCATCGACGATGAGCAAGTCATAAACTGTGTCGCTTGAACCGACTTCAAATGGGTCGAGGATCATGTCCTTGGAAAGCCCAGGTGTTTTGGCAAAGACGTTCTCCACAGTCCTACGAAGTGAGATTTGAGGAATGACAAGTCCTATGTTGAAGTCCTGCAGTTTCTCCCTGTAACCAGGTTGGAAGAAGTCTGCGAAGAGAGAGTTCTCATCCATCGCTTCATCCGGTTTGCTTAGCGCGATGTCACGAATCAACTTCATGATGTAAATGGCAACGATTGTTTTTCCTGTGCCCGGGTCGCCTTGAATCACGGTCGATGAATTGACTGTCTTGTCTATGTCCTCGAAGAGCTTTTCTAAAACGCTCTCAATGGCTATGGCTTGGTCTGTATTCAAAGCCTTGAATGGTGAGTATTTGAAGAGGTCGCTATTGACGATGTCTGGAATAGAACGAGTCAGTGCCCCTTCATGAAGCAGCGCGTCAAAAACTTCTTGAAAAGACTCTCGGTATGCCTCACGTTGGTAGTAATCAGATTCTGTGATGCCGCCGTTGCCGTTCAGCACTTTGAACTTGTCATCCGCCGCGAAGTATCTAATGAGATGAGATTCCAAATCTAGACAAGCTGACTTATTGAAATCTCCACGATAAATGACTCTCGCAAGGCTCAAGTGTTTCTTGCTCTCAGTGTTTAGGTGCTGAGTTAGGCGCAGATGCGCATTGGTAGTCTCGCCCACGTAGATTTCGTTGTTGTTATTTATTGTGTAAACAACGGGCCAGTTTGTGTTCTCAGGGAGTTCATTTGACCAAGCGTTTACAGCGGCGCGATCAAATGGTAAACGGTGAATCTCAAAGTCGGTCATACTTGTCGGCCTTACCCTTGGATTTCTCGACGGGGTATTTTCCCTCATTCATTTTGATCTTGGCCAGAATAATTTCTTCTGGCGAGACACCGATTTTGTCCGCAAGATGGAAGCAGTACGCAAGCACATCTGCCAGCTCTTCTTTGACCCTCTGCAAATCCGGCTCATCGCCCCATTGGTAAAGCTCTAGAAGCTCCGCGGCCTCGATCGAAATGCTCTTTGCCAAATTCTCAGGTGTGTGGAATTTCTCCCAGTCGCGTTCCGCGACGAATTTGCGCAGTTGTTCAAGTGCTTCGGATGTCCCCATACGAAAAGTTTAGCCTTCGCCAAAGCTTGTTTTACTAGCCAAAGAGCGCAGGCAGCGTAGCCTTGTGCGACGAGCGCAGCGAGTCGATGGTCCACGACGCGAGGCCCTGGATTTCGAGGTGCGCGGTGTCGGCAGAGCCATCGGTGACGCCGATGCGAAGCACCGGAATTCCGCGAGCCTCGCAGAGGCCAACAAACTTGACGTCGTCTTCGCGGCCGACCGACACCAGCACTCGGCCGGTTGATTCGCTGAATAGTGCAGCCGTGTCGTCCACGTTGCCAACCTGCTTGATCTCATCGAGCCAAACGCGAGCGCCAACACCGAAACGAAGCACGCCCTCAACCAAAGCCTGAGCCAAACCGCCCTCCGATAAATCATGCGCCGAAGCCAGCAATCCCTGCTCGGAGGCGGCGTTCAAAGCCTGCGCCAACTGCATCTCGAACGCCAAATCAACAACCGGAGGCTTGCCACCGAGGTGGTCGTGAATCACGCCAGCCCACACCGAACCATCGAGCTCATCGCGAGTGGTGCCGAGCAAATAGAGGTTGTGGCCTTCGTCTTGCCATCCCGAAGGAATGCGGCGAGCAACATCGTCGATAACGCCGAGCACACCGACCACTGGGGTTGGGTGAATCGCGACGTCGCCGGTTTGGTTATAGAACGAAACGTTTCCGCCGGTGACCGGAATGCCTAGCGCCAGGCAGCCATCGGCCAAACCAGCGGTGGCCTGCTTGAACTGCCACATGACCTCGGGGTTTTCTGGCGAACCGAAGTTGAGGCAGTTGGTGACTGCCATCGGGGTAGCGCCGGTCACGGCAACGTTGCGATAGGCCTCGGCCAGCGCCAGCTGCGCACCGGCATAAGGGTCGAGTTGGCCATAGCGACCATTTGCGTCGGTGGCAATCGCGATGCCGAGCCCGGTCTCTTCGCTCACGCGCACCATACCGCCGTCGTCTGGCATGGCCAGCGCGGTGTTTCCGCCAACGTAGTGGTCGTATTGGTTGGTGATCCAGTCTTTTGAAGCCTGGTTTGGCGACGAAACAACTTCGATGATTTGCTCGGCCAGAGCCGCAGCATCCGTGGCGCGAGCAAGGCGCGACGATGAATCGGCATTCAACGCGTCGATCCAGGCCGGGTAGGCAACCGGGCGCTCATAAACCGGGCCGTCGTGGGCAACCGTGCGAGGTGGCACATTGACGATTTCTTCTTCGCCCCAGTTGATATACAACCGCGGCTCGCGAATAACTTCGCCGAGCACCGAATACTCGACTTCCCACTTATCCACAATTTTCTTGAAAGCGGCCACATCGCGCTTTGGCACGATCGCCATCATGCGCTCCTGAGACTCCGACATCAGAATCTCTTCGGGCGTCAAACTCTCATCACGCAGCAGCACGTTGCGAAGCTGCACGCGCATACCGGCCTGGCCATTCGAAGCCAACTCCGATGTGGCACAAGACAAACCTGCACCACCGAGGTCTTGAATACCGGCCACTACGTCGGCGGCATAAAGCTCGAGGCAGCACTCAATGAGAACCTTCTCGGCGAAAGGGTCGCCAACCTGCACGGCCGGGCGGCGGCTAGGGCCGTCGGCGTCGAAGGTTTCCGATGCCAACACCGAAACACCACCAATGCCATCGGCTCCGGTGCGAGCACCAAACAAAATCACCTGGTCGCCAGGGTTCGATGCCTTAGCCAACTTCAAATCTTCGTGACGCAGCGCGCCAACCGACAACGCGTTGACCAGCGGGTTGCCCTGATAAACCTTGTCAAACACCGTCTCGCCACCGATGTTTGGCAAGCCGAGGCAGTTGCCATAGAACGAGATGCCGCTAACCACTCCGTGAACCACGCGTGCGGTATCTGGGTTTGAAACATCGCCAAACCGAAGCTGATCCATCACGGCAATCGGGCGTGCGCCCATGGTCAAAATGTCGCGAACAATGCCGCCAACGCCAGTGGCCGCGCCCTGGAATGGCTCGATGTAGCTCGGGTGGTTGTGGCTCTCGACCTTAAACGTAACGGCCCAGCCCTCACCGATGTCGACCACACCGGCGTTCTCGCCCATGCCCACCATGAGGTGCTTCTGCATCTCTGGCGTAACCTTCTCGCCAAACTGGCGCAGGTAAATCTTGCTCGACTTATAAGAGCAGTGCTCCGACCACATCACCGAATACATGGCTAGCTCGGCGCTGGTTGGGCGGCGGCCCAAAATCTCACGGATGCGCGCATACTCGTCTTCTTTGAGCCCGAGTTCTTTCCACGGCTGCTGCTTGTCGGGGGTGGCAGCGGCGTTTGCGGTGGTGTCTGCGTTGCTCGGTGCGGCCGAGCCCTTCTTGAAGATTGCCATTACGCGTTCACCACCGAGTTCAAAACCGACTTGAAGAAACCTAGGCCGTCAACGCCCGAGCGCATCGCCACCGAAGTGTCTGGGCCAAAGCCCGCCTCGACGGCGTGCTCCGGGTGAGGCATTAGGCCAACCACGTTGCCGCGTTCGTTGCGCAAACCGGCAATGTCGTTGAGCGAACCGTTCGGGTTGAAATCTTTGTATCTAAAGGCAACCAGCCCTTCGCCTTCGAGGCGCTTTAGGGTTTCGGCATCTGCGATGTAGCCGCCCTCACCGTTTTTCAACGGGATGGTGATCTCTTGGCCAAGCGCAAACTCGTTGGTCCACGGGGTGTCTACGTTTTCGACCACGAGTTTTTGGTCGCGGCACACGAAGGTTTGAACATCGTTGCGAATGAGGCCACCAGGTAGCAGGTGGCTTTCGACGAGCACCTGGAATCCGTTGCAAATACCGAGCACCGGCAGGCCGCCATTGGCCGCTTTGATGATGCTTTCCATAACCGGGGCTTGAGCGGCGATGGCGCCACAGCGAAGATAGTCGCCAAACGAGAAGCCGCCCGGCAGAACCACTGCGTCAACCTTGTGCAGGTCGGCATCCGCGTGCCAAAGCGCAACGGCCTCGCCACCGGCAATTCGCACTGCGCGCTGGGCATCGCGGTCGTCTAGCGTGCCCGGAAAAGTTACTACGCCGATGCGCATTAGCCCCGCGCCTTAGTTCTCAACGGTGACCGAGACCACGTCTTCGATCACTGCGTTCGACAAGAAATCTTCGCCAATTTTCTGGGCAGCAGCCATGTCCGCGTCGGTAACCGCGCGGTCAAAGTGCAACTCGATGCGCTTGCCGATGCGAACGTTGCTGATGTCGTTGTGGCCGTTGCGGTGAAGGGCGTTGTTCACTGCCTTGCCGGCTGGGTCTAGTAGGTCTGCCTTAGGCATAACTTCGAAGATGATTTTTGGCACGGATGTCTCCCAAAGAGGTGCGGCTCGTGGCTTGTATTTGCGCCCGACAACAGCGGCGAACACCTCTAGTTTAGTAGCGCGTGGCGCGACTCTAAGCCTGCCTCGCCCAGTCGCGCTTAGGCTGCGCCGGCGGCGTTCTGCTCGAGCAGTTCAAACCGAATAGGGTCTGCGCTAGCGGCCCTTATCGCCCTCAAGATTGTTTCAGAACCTGTGATGGCTGCAAGGCCGAAGTCACTGTTCTGCGCGGCTACTTGAATCCACACCTTGCCGGTGGCAATTTCGGTTTGCAAACCCGAGTTTGAGATTGCTGGGTCTGCGTTTTCAACGTTCAAAAGTTCTTCA
>Ga0214921_10001900_pt1 | contig 34986 bp, 33 predicted proteins | sample LL1505_MetaG_FD_177992 | JGI IMG/M metagenome (GOLD analysis project Ga0214921, IMG submission 177992) | Freshwater microbial communities from Lake Lanier, Atlanta, Georgia, United States - LL-1505 | ecosystem: Environmental > Aquatic > Freshwater > Lake | place: USA: Georgia | collected... | reverse complement strand
TGTCGCCACTGGGGCTAGCAGAAATCGTAAAACCGCCAGCGACTTTGTCTTTCCAAGCACTAGAAAACCAACGCTTAGAAGTAGCGTCCGCAAATTTCTTGAACTGCCAAGAGGCCATGCCCATATAGGTAGGCGAGCCGAAGATGATGGCATCGGCCGCATCTAATGCGGTCCAGTCAGCTTCAGTGATATTGCCATCCGCATCAATCGCAATCACTTGCGCCTTGGCGCCTTCCGCCACAAACTGCGCGACGCGCTGAGTATGGCCGTAGCCTGAGTGATAAATAACGACTGTTTTAGTCATAGAAATTCCTTAAGGGTTGAAAAAAATTAGGGTGCTAAATCAAAAACCAATACTTCTGCATCCACCCCATGTGAGATTGCAATTTGGGCTTCTTTGTCCAACATAGCGGCATCTCCAGCTTTCAATGCATGTCCGTTGACTTGCACCTCACCGCGCACCAAATGCACGTAAGCCTTGCGACCTGACTGCAAAGAGAGCGTAGCAGTCTCATCGCCATCAAAAAGCCCCGCATACAAAGACGCATCGGCATGGATCTTCACCAAAGCATCCTGAGGGCCAGCAATTTGACTCAAAGCACCACGCTTGGAAGCAGGCGGAACCGTTTTTTGTTCATATCCAGGTGCTATGCCGCGCACATTGGGTTCAATCCAAATTTGAAAGAAATGCGTAGTCTCATTAGGCGCATGGTTAAACTCACTGTGCATAACGCCTGAGCCAGCACTCATACGCTGCACATCCCCAGGCGGAATACCTTCCACATTACCCATACTGTCTTGATGTGCCAACTCGCCCTGCAAAACATAACTAATGATTTCCATATCCCGATGCCCGTGGGTACCAAACCCAGAACCCGGCGCAATACGGTCCTCATTGATCACCCGCAAATTACCCCACCCCATAAATTGCGGGTCGTGGTAGCCAGCAAAAGAAAAGCTATGGAATGACTTCAACCAACCGTGGTCGGCGTAACCGCGATCGAGGGATTTACGAATGGTGATCATGTGATGCGTGAAGGATGGTTAGGGCCTAATGTTGTAGATCAACCCCAAGTCGTTTTGCGCGACGGTCATGGCCCAAGGCGGGATGGTACTCGAACAACACAAACGTCTAGAGATTGAGACAAATACATAAGTACGACAGCTTAAAAATCAAGGCGTAAAAAAAGCATGAAAAAAAGCAACGCCCGCCAAAAGCATTGCGTTTTCCCGAACCCCCAAAGCCCCATACAGCGTGTAGAGTCCAAGCCATGACACTCAACATCGCCATCATCGGCGCCGGCATGGCTGGCATCACCGCTGCACGCACCTTGGTCCAAGCCGGACACCGCGTACAAATATTCGAAAAAAGCCGCGGCGCCGCAGGGCGCATGTCCACACGCGAGACGGTCTTTGGCACCTTCGACCACGGCACCCAGTACTTCACCGTGCGCGACCCCAGGTTTTCTCTGGCCTTGCAAACCGTCGCTGGCACCAAAGAAATCTGCCGCCCCTGGAGCGCGAGTGCCGTGCGCGTTTTAGATCCACTGGGTCATGTATTTGAGGCTGCAAAACAGAACCACGACGCACACTTTGTTGCCACGCCCGGCATGAACGCGTTGGTGCGTCACTGGGCACAACCTTTAGGCAAAGCACTGCACCTGCACAACCAAGTGCAACGCATGGAGCGCAACGCCAAAGGCCTGTGGAGTTTGCACACCATCAACACCAGCACCCGCGCTGAAATTCCAGAAACGCATGCTGGGTTTGACCGTGTTTTGTTGGCGGTGCCTTCTGTACAAGCCGAGCAGTTACTACGTAACTCTGGAACCCACGTAAACGGCACATATTTATTAGAAGCTATAAGCAAAGTGCAAGTAGCACCTTGCTGGACTTTGATGCTCGCATTTCCAAATGCCAACAACCCAGACCTACCTCACCTCGGCCCCCAATGGAATGCCGCACGCAGCACCCACCATCGTGTCGCATGGCTAACACGTGAATCCTCCAAACCCGGGCGCGGCAAGATCGAACGCTGGACTGTGCAAGCCAGTGTCGCGTGGTCACAAGAGCATTTGGAAGACGATGCGCCTCGCGTGCAAGCCAAGATGTTGCGCGCTTTCTCAGAACTCACGGGTATCCGAGCACAACCCAGTTTTGCAGAAGTCCACCGTTGGCGTTATGCGCAAACCATGGTGCCATTAGGCGCACCATTCCAGTTCCACGCCTCCACAGGTATTGGCACCTGCGGTGATTGGCATATTGGCCATCGCGTGGAAGATGCGTTTGTCTCAGGCTTAGAACTAGCACTAGCCGTCTGCCAATCGGCACATCGCTTGTAATTCTTTGCAGGGGTGGATGTGCGCTATCTCGGACGATTCGCGCCCTCGCCCACAGGACCCCTGCATGCGGGTTCATTGGTCGCCGCATTAGCGAGTTGGTTGGACGCCCGTGCGCATAACGGCAAATGGCTGGTACGGATAGAAGACACCGATACATCGCGCTGTGTGGAAGGTGCAGATCAACATATATTGAAACAACTCGCGGCATGTGGCTTAGTCGCTGACAGCGAACCCACTTGGCAGTCGCAGCGCACACATTTGTATGAAGCCGCACTCGCCCAATTGATAAACAAGGGCTGGGCCTACCCCTGCGGATGTTCGCGCAAAGAAATTGAAGAGGCCTATGCAACCCAAGGCCAAGATGTAGCAAGGCATAGCGCAGCGGTTTACCCCGGCACGTGTCGAGGCGGTCTCCAAGGCAAACCCGCGCGCGCATGGCGGCTTCACGTACAGGCTGTCATCGATGCCCTGCACCTGCCCCAAACGTTGGAATGGCACGACAGGCGGATGGGGCTTCAACAACAAGACGTAGCAAAAGAAGTTGGCGACTTTGTTCTCAAACGTGCCGATGGCCTGTGGGCCTACCAGCTCGCCGTAGTCGTAGACGACGCCGACCAAGGTGTGACACACATCGTGCGGGGTGAAGATTTATGCGACAACACAGCGCGGCAAATCTTGCTTCAAAAAGCATTGGGCTTGCCCACGCCGATTTACCTGCATACGCCCTTGGTGCTGGGCGAGAACGGTGAAAAGCTGAGCAAGCAAAATGGGGCGCAGGCTTTGGATCTGCGAGATCCGCTTGCTGCGTTAAATCGTGCGGCAGGGGTGTTGGGGTCGGAGGTGTGCGCGGGGTCTTTGGGAGAGGCTTTGCAAAGATGGACACAGGCGTGGTCATCGAACAAAAGTTGGGACTGAGTCCAACGCAAGTCGCCCACGATAATCTCCAGCGATTTCTCTAAACACCTTCTATGTCCACCAAAGATTCTCCAGAGGCCACACTGAGCCAAACACCTGACACGCCTTTCATGCGCGTCATCAAAACCTATGTGCTGCGCGCAGGTCGTATGGGCCCAGGCCAAACCAGGGCGTTTGAACAGTTTGGAGCGAAATTTTTGTTGCCTTTCAAAAACGAAAAGCTTGACCTTGTAGCGTCCTTTGGTCGCCAAGCGCCTCTCATTTTGGAAATCGGCTTTGGAATGGGTGATGCAACCGCCAAGATTGCCCAAACGCGTGCTGGCGATAATTTTTTGTGCTGTGAAGTGCACGCACCCGGTGTAGGCGCCTTACTCAAACGCTGCGGTGAAGAAGACATTGGCAACATCCGTATCGTGCAACACGATGCCATCGAGGTGATGGACCACATGTTGGGCGAAAACAGTTTGGATGGCGTGCATATCTTCTTCCCGGACCCTTGGCACAAAAGTCGCCACCACAAACGGCGCTTGATCCAAAGCCCTTTTGTGAACCGACTTGCGCTTCACATCAAAAAGGGAGGTTATTTGCACTTAGCCACAGACTGGGAACCTTATGCAGAGCAAATGCTGCAGGTGCTGTCCGATGAACCGCTGCTGAAAAACACTGCGCCCGATCCCAGTGGCTTTGCTGAAAAACCCAGCTACCGCCCTCTTACGAAATTCGAAAACCGTGGTTTGAAATTAGGCCATGGTGTGTGGGACTTGGTGTTTGAAAAGGTCTAAGCTTCCTACCTTGAATGGCGTTAGCGCCAGCACGGTGGCGTTGCCTTCTTTCAACTCAGTAAGAGGGATGGACGCAAGCGAGGGCAAGCCGGCCAAAAACGCTGTAACTTCGCACCCAAGGGCATCCAACACGTATTCCCTTGGAAACTGGCAAACCGTTTTCGACTTCCTGTGCGAGCGCTTTCCCGCAGTACCTCCACAAGAATGGTCCGCGCGTTTTGCAGAGGGCTTGGTACGTAACGCGCAAGGCGCATCTATCCATGCGGCAACCCCTTACGCCCCCAACACCCTGATTCACTATTACCGCCGCATCCCCCAAGAGGCTGAACTCCCCTTCAAAGCACAGGTGCTGTTTCAAGACGCGCATTTGGTAGTGGCAGACAAACCCCACTTCATGCCCGTGACACCTGCTGGTCGGTATGTGCGCAGCAGTTTGTTGGTGCAATTAAAAGATGAACTCGGTATCGATACCCTAAGTCCCGTCCATCGCATCGACCGTGAAACAGCTGGCTTGGTCTTGTTGTCTGTTAGCCCGCAGGAACGCAACGCTTACCAAGCCTTGTTTCGAGAACGGCAGGTGCAAAAGACTTACCAAGCGATTGCGCCGTTTCGGGATGACTTGGTTTTCCCCCTTGCGCATCAGAGTCGAATTGAAGAGGACTTGCAGTTTTTTCTATCGCGTGAGGTAGAGGGCGTGCCAAATAGTGAAACGCATGTGGAAATTTTGAAATGTCTGGATACAAGCTTGGGTCTATCTGTGCACCCATCCGACGATTCAACCGAGGGATCAACCAGAAGGTCGCCTCAGATCCTTTACAAACCCAAGGCAATCTACCAGCTCACCCCCATCACTGGCAAACGCCACCAATTGCGTATCCATATGAGCGCCTTGGGCATCCCGATAGACGGGGACCAGTTTTACCCCGAGGTATTGCGTGGCCCCGACGAGATAGAAGACTTCAGTCAACCCTTACAACTAATAGCCCAAAAAATCGTATTCACAGATCCGATCTCGGGCGAGAAAAGGGAATTTATAAGCAAACAAAAACTTGTCTGAGTGAGTTGAAATTAATAAGTTAGCGCAAGCTATCAACCCAGCGACTGCGCCACCCAATCCTGCACACTAGCCAGCGCCTTAGGCAAACCGGAAGCATCCGTACCACCCGCCATCGCCATATCAGCTTTGCCACCGCCTTTGCCACCAACTTGCTGCGCCACAAAATTCACCAACTCGCCTGCTTTGACTTTGCCCACGGTGTCGGCCGTGACGCCTGCAGCGATTTGCACTTTGTCGCCGTCTACGGCGGCCAACACAATGACTGCGGTTTTGAGTTTGTCTTTTAACTTGTCCATGGTGTCGCGCAGTGTTTTGGCGTCTGCACCCTCTAGCGTGGCGGCCAACACTTTGACGCCTTTCACATCCAAGGCTTGGCCCATCAAATCGTCGCCTTGGCTCGAAGCCAATTTACCCTTAAGTGCGGAGACTTCTTTTTCTAAAGCTTTGACATGATCTAGTACTTGAGCGATGCGTGCGTTCAGCTCTGCGGTTGGAGCTTTCAATGCGCCAGCAGCTTGGGCAACCGAGTTTTCCAAAGACTGCAAATAAGTTAAAGCATTGCTGCCCGTGATGGCTTCGATACGGCGCACACCTGCAGCCACACCGCTCTCGCCCACTATCTTGAATAAACCAATATCGCCGGTGCGTTGCACATGGGTGCCACCGCACAGCTCGCGGCTGGATCCGATGTCGAGCACGCGCACGGTCTCACCGTACTTTTCGCCGAACAGCATCATGGCGCCTGTTTTTTGGGCAGATTCGATGTCCATCACGCGCGCTTGGGCTTGGGCATTGGCCAAGATTTCCGCGTTCACTTTGGCTTCGATCTGTGCGATTTCATCAGCCGTGACAGGCGCGTTGTGCGCGAAGTCAAAGCGCGTTTTGTCGGCGTCTACCAACGAGCCTTTTTGTTGCACGTGGGTGCCAAGCACTTCGCGTAAGGCTTTGTGCATCAGGTGGGTGGCAGAGTGGTTGCGCACGGTGGCTTCGCGAACCGCAATGTTGACTTGCGCCTGCACTTGGTCGCCTACGGTCAAGGTGCCTTGGATGTTGGTGCCATGGTGGGCAAACACATCGGCTTTGATTTTCTGGGTATCTGCCACTTCAAAAGTAGCAGAGCCACTTTTCAGCACACCTTGGTCGCCAACTTGTCCACCGCTTTCTGCGTAGAAAGGGGTGGTGTCCAAAACAACAGAACCAGTTTGACCTGTTTTGAGTTTGGCAACTGCAACACCATCTAGATACAAGGCAACCACTTTGGCGGCTGATCCCAGTGATTCATAACCTACAAAGGTGTTTCCAGAACCGTTGTATTCCAACGCTTTGTCCATCTTGAACTTGCCGGCGGCACGGGCTTGGTTTTTCTGCTTATCCATCGCGGCGTGGAAGCCTGCTTCGTCGACAGTCACGCCACGCTCACGGCATACGTCGTTGGTTAAATCGAGCGGAAAGCCATAGGTGTCATGCAATTTGAAGGCAACTTCGCCGGATAATTTGTTGTTTTGAGCTTTGGAAGCATTTGCGTCGGAAGTAACGTTATCGCCCAAAGCCTCGTCCAAGATTTGCATACCAATTTCAAGCGTCTCGTAAAAACGCTCTTCTTCGACTTTCAAAATCGCTGCAATGCGGTCTGCTTGGGAAGCCAAACTCGGATAAGCCTTTCCCATCAGGGCCACGAGGTCAGGAATGAGTTTGTGGAAGAAAGGTTTTTTCTGGCCCAATTTGTAGCCATGGCGAATGGCGCGGCGCACGATGCGGCGTTGCACATAGCCACGGCCTTCATTGCTTGGCACCACACCGTCGCTCACCAAAAACGCCGTCGCACGAATATGGTCGGCGATCACGCGCAAGGAACTGTTCTTCAAATCTTTGCAACCCGTCTCTCTGGCAGCGCCTTTGATCAATGCATCGAATAAATCGATTTCGTAATTGCTGTGCACATGCTGCAAGATGGCCGCGAGGCGCTCCAAGCCCATGCCGGTGTCCACACAGGGCGCGGGCAATGGGGAGACGGAGCCGTCTTCCGCCATATTGAATTGCATGAAGACGTTGTTCCAGATTTCGATGAAACGGTCACCGTCTTCTTCGGGGCTGCCGGGAGGACCGCCAGGAATATGGGGCCCGTGGTCATAAAAAATCTCGCTACAGGGACCGCACGGGCCCGTGTCGGCCATCATCCAGAAGTTGTCACTCTTGTAGCGCCCGCCTTTGTTGTCGCCAATGCGGATGACGCGGTCTGCGGGCAGGCCGATCTCTTTGGTCCAGATGTCGTAGGCCTCGTCGTCTTCCTCGTAAACGGTGGCGAGCAAACGTTCTTTGGGTAATTTGTAAACCTCGGTCAATAGTTCCCAGGCCCATTTCAGGCTTTCACGTTTGAAATAGTCGCCAAAGCTCCAGTTGCCGAGCATTTCAAAGAAAGTATGGTGGCGGGCGGTATAGCCCACGTTTTCCAGGTCGTTGTGCTTGCCGCCTGCACGCAAACAAGCCTGTACGGACGCGGCCCGAACGTAGGATCGTTTGTCGGTGCCTAAAAATACATCTTTGAACTGCACCATGCCCGAATTGGTGAACATCAGCGTGGGATCGTTGCCTGGAACCAAGGGGCTAGAGGCCACCACCGTGTGGCCTTTAGATGCAAAAAAATCGAGGAAAGACTGCCGAATGTCGGCGACGGAGAATGGGGGTTGGGTCATTATCAAATTATAGGTTTCGCAGTCTCCTTGAAGACTCGCAGGCCTTTGCGCTAGCAGTATGCTTGCGCCCAGACCGATTAAGGAGATTCCTATGGACATGAAAACAGCCCCCCTCTCCCTTCTCAACGATCCCACACTATTAAAAACCGATGCCCTGATCAACGGGCAATGGGTAGCAGGCACCAGTCGTTTTGATGTCAACGACCCCGCCACCGGCAAAAAACTCGCCGATGTAGCCAACCTTGGCCCTACCGAAGCCGAAGCCGCGATTGCCGCTGCCAACACCGCTTGGGGCCCATGGAAAGCCAAAACAGGGAAAGAACGCAGCGCCATTTTGCGCAAATGGTTCGATTTATTGATGGCCAATCAAGAAGATCTCGGTCGCATCATGACGGCCGAGCAAGGCAAGCCATTTGCCGAAGCCAAAGGCGAAGTCGCCTATGGCGCAAGTTTTGTCGAGTGGTATTCCGAAGAAGCCAAACGCGTCAATGGCGAAACCCTGCCCCAGTTTGACAACAACCGCCGCCTGCTGGTGATCAAACAAGCGATTGGCGTTTGTGCCGCCATCACGCCCTGGAACTTCCCACTCGCGATGATCACCCGCAAAGTCGCGCCCGCATTAGCAGCTGGTTGCCCTGTGGTGATCAAACCTGCAGAACTCACGCCATTGACCGCCTTGGCTGCCGCCGAGTTGGCTGTTCGTGCTGGCATCCCTGCGGGCGTGTTGAATATCCTGACAGCGGACAGCGACAACAGCGTTGCAGTGGGCAAAGTGTTTTGTGCTAGCGACACGGTGCGCCACATCAGCTTCACCGGGTCCACTGAAGTCGGCCGCATTTTGATAGCGCAGTCTGCTCCCAGCATCAAAAAACTCGCGCTTGAGCTCGGCGGCAATGCGCCATTCATCGTTTTTGACGATGCGGATATCGACAGCGCGGTCGAAGGCGCGATGGCCAGCAAGTACCGCAATGCAGGTCAAACCTGTGTCTGCGCCAACCGCATCTATGTGCAAGACAAGGTATACGACCAGTTTGTCGAAAAATTTGCCGCAAAGGTCAAAGCGCTGAAAGTCGGTAACGGTTTTGAAGACGGCGTTGTTCAAGGACCATTGATCGAAGATGCCGCCGTGCAAAAAGTCGAACGCCATGTGCAAGACGCGATTGCAAAAGGCGGCAAGGTAGTTGTCGGCGGCAAGAAGTTGAATGGCCAGTTTTTTGAACCCACCGTGATTTCAGGCGCTACTGCTGACATGTTGTGCGCCAAAGAAGAAACCTTTGGCCCCTTTGCTCCAGTGTTTCGCTTTCACAAAGACCAAGAGGCGATTGACGCTGCCAACAACACTGAATTTGGTTTGGCCAGTTATTTCTACAGCAGGGATGTAGGGCGTATCTTCCGCGTCAGCGAGGCTCTGGAATACGGTATGGTTGGCATCAACGTCGGAATTATCGCGACCGAACATGTGCCGTTTGGCGGCGTCAAACAATCGGGCCTGGGACGCGAAGGCTCCAGCCACGGCATGGATGAGTATTTGGAGATGAAATACCTTTGTATAGGGGATATTTCCAAATAAGTCTTCATCTCATATTGGCCAACGGATCGGTAACGCCTTTGCCAACTAATCACTGAATGCATAGGCTTATCAAATCAACCCAATGTTGCACTTGGAACTTGAAACCACCCATTGTTTATTTGTTCAATTTAAAATTAAATCAGATTTTCAAGGAATTAAGGCCTTATGACTACACAGCAAATTTATATGCGCTTCTTAAATTTGGTCCATGCACTGGAAAGCAACACCAATTCGCCTCTCATAGACTTAGATGCCAAAAAGTTGCTTGACGTGATTGGCCTGCGTAATGACCAAAAGAAACCGCTTACCGTGACTGAGGCCATGGCCTTAGACCACATCGCATCTCCTGCAACGATTCACCGTAAATTAGACCAATTGCGCGAACTTGGAATGATCGACACCGTGTTTGAAGGTAAAAACCGGCGGACTAAATATTTGGTTCCTACCAAGGTGGCCGCTGACTACTTCGCCAATATGGGCAAAGCAGTACAGCAAGCCATTGCTAGCGCTTAAAGAAGCGTAACCCCCGTCTTACTTTGTAAAAACTCGCGCGTCACGCCAGGCGCGAGTTCCACTACTTTGAGACCCTGAGGCGTCACGTCCATCACCGCAAGGTCGGTGATGATCAAATCGACCACGCCCACGCCCGTAAGCGGCAAAGTGCACTGAGGCAAGATTTTGAGATCTTCGGTGCCATCTTTCTTTTTGGCGACGTGTTCCATCAACACGACCACGCGTTTGACGCCAGCGACCAAATCCATCGCACCGCCCATGCCTTTGATCATCTTGCCAGGAATCATCCAATTGGCGAGGTCGCCTTTTTCGCTGACCTGCATGGCGCCCAAGATAGACAAGTTGATTTTTCCCCCGCGGATCATGGCGAACGATTGGTCGCTTCCAAAAATCGCCGAACCTTTAATGGTGGTAACGGTTTGCTTACCCGCGTTGATAAGGTCGGCGTCGACTTCGTCTTCGTATGGAAATGGGCCGATGCCCAGCATGCCGTTTTCGCTTTGCAACCAGACCTCGACATGGTCAGGCACGTGGTTCGCCACCAAGGTGGGGATGCCAATACCTAGGTTCACATAAAAACCGTCTTGCAGTTCGCTTGCTGCACGTGCGGCCATTTCGTCTTGGGTCCAAGCCATGTTTTTTCCTTTCAGTGGGAACAGCCATAGCTGTTCGCCTTACAAATATTTTTAGACTTTTTTGTCGCGGGTGGTGCGTTTTTCGATGCGCTTTTCAGGTGTCGGGTTGTGCACGATGCGGTGAACATAAATGCCAGGCAAATGGATGTCGTCTGGTGCCAGCTCACCGGTCTCGACGATGCGCTCAACTTCGACTATGCAAATCTTGCCGGCCGTCGCTGCGGCGGGGTTGAAATTGCGCGCGGTCAGGTTGAAACGCAAATTACCAGATTTATCCGCCACGTCGGCTTTGATCAACGAGATCTCAGGGACCAAGGACTTTTCCATCACATAGGTCTCGCCGTCGAAGTCGCGCAATTCTTTGCCCTCGGCCACCAAAGTGCCCACGCCTGTTTTGGTAAAGAAAGCGGGAATGCCTGCCCCGCCAGCGCGGAGTTTTTCAGCCAAAGTGCCTTGGGGGGTGAACTCGAGTTCCAATTCGCCAGCCAAATACTGGCGCTCGAACTCTTTGTTCTCGCCCACATAGCTGGAAATCATTTTTTTGATTTGATGGGTTTCGAGCAGCTTACCCAAACCAAAGCCGTCGACGCCAGCGTTATTGGAGATGACGGTCAGATTCTTCACGCCACTGTCACGCAATGCGTCGATCAGGGCTTCGGGAATGCCACACAGTCCAAAGCCACCGACCGCCATCAATTGGCCATCGGCCACGATGTCTTTCAGCGCTTCAGCGGCAGAAGGAAATATTTTGTTCAAGGGGATGCTCCAAATATGTGCAACTAGTTAACTGGTCGATTCTACGAAACTGGTTTTTTAGGAACACGTCCCATTACATAAAACTCCGGATTGGGCATCATGTTGCTAAAACTCGCCATGCGATTGCTCAAGCCAAAGAACGCTGTGATGGCGGCGATGTCCCAAATGTCTTCGTCGTCAAACCCATGGGCATGTAATGCGGCGAAGTCTTCTTCTTGTATCTGATCGCTGTGATGGCAAACCTTCATCGCAAAGTCAAGCATAGCTTTTTGTCTGGGGGTGATGTCGGCTTTTAGGTAGTTAACTGCCACTTGGTCTGCAACCAGCGGTTTTTTCTCGTAAATTCGCAAAATCGCACCATGGGCCACCACGCAATACAGGCAGTTGTTGGCGGCACTGGTGGCGGTGACGATCATCTCGCGGTCGCCCTTGGTGAGATGGCCATCTTCCTTGAGCATTAAGGCATCGTGGTACGCGAAAAACGCCCGCCATTCCGCGGGGCGACGCGCCAGCGCCAAAAACACATTGGGAATAAAGCCCGCTTTTTCTTGCACTTCCAGCACTTTGGTGCGGATGTCTTCGGGTAAAGCGTTGAGGTCTGGGAGAGGGTATCGGGTCATGGTGTGACTATCTTTCTGATCCAGTCAGGCAAATCAATTGCCTTTTGTTTGGGGAAATCCACCCATATGGTGGTGGCGCCGCCCGCGGCGAAAATCACGTCGGGCAAGTCAACGCGCTCCATCGTGGCCCATGTCTCGAATGTAGTGCGGGCTGGATCACTGGTGTACATCTTCAATCGAATATCCCCTGGGTATTCCAATTGTTTGTAGAAATTACAAAAGGCATTGATGATGACGATGCCTTCTTTCGCGGGGTCAGGAACGGCATTGATGGTTTGAAGCCAGTTAATGCGGGCCGTTTCTAAATAACGAAAGTACATGATATTGTTGACATGACCCATCGCGTCCATGTCGCCCCATCGAATGGGCATGGTCATCTCATACACCAGCTTCTTGTGCTCTGGTATCTCGATCTTCATAGGGCAAAACCGTCGTCAGCTGCAATGATGGCTCCGTTGACAAAGCCGCTTTCCCCGCTGGCCAGCAAAACCAGCAAAGCGTCTAAATCTTGCGGATGGCCTACGCGCTTACGTGGCAACATATTCACCAGCTTTTGGCCTTGTTCGGTGCCCCAGTGGTGGTGATTAATTTCGGTATCGATATAGCCTGGGCAAATCGCGTTCACATTGATGCCGAACCGGCCCCACTCCATCGCTAGCACTTTGGTCATTTGCACCACGGCGGCCTTGCTCATGCAGTAGGCGCCAATTTGGGGCAACACCTTCAAACCAGCCACCGACGCAATATTGATAATGCGCCCGCCGGTATAGCTTCCAGGTGCAGAGCCTTTGGCGCGAGCCAGCATGCGTTTGCCAACCTCTTGCGCTACAAAAAACGAGCCCTTGACGTTGGTATTGAAGATGAAGTCAAAGTCGTCCTCGGTCACGTCTTGCACACGCTGGGTCGTGCTCACGCCAGAGTTGTTCACCAAAATATCGATGCTGCCGACCTCCGTCTCCGCATGGGCCACGGCAGATTTGATACTGTCCAAGTCCGTCACGTCTAAGGCCACTACATGGGCGTCGCCACCTTCTGCCTCGATTTCCGCGCGCAGCTCTTTGAGTTTCTCAATGCGACGACTGGCCAGCACCACCGCAGCGCCAGCACGCGACAGAGTTTTGGCGAACTGTTCGCCCAAACCGCTGGAAGCTCCCGTTATGAGTGCGACCCGTCCTGACAAATCTATGCTGTAAGCCATGCCTTGCTCCCGCTTATGTTGAATCGCTTCATTATGGCAACTACCCCTAGGGCACCTTTGAAGCACCGCATAAAATCTGTCGCAACTCGGACATGCTCCCTTTCTACTCTCTGAATCCCCCTTTTTTATGACACCAAACGACATACTCGCCCAATTCGGGCCGCGCGAAGCCATGGAATACGACGTAGTGATCGTCGGGGGCGGCCCAGCCGGCTTGGCCAGCGCCATCCGCATCAAACAACTGGCCGCTGAAAAAGGCCAAGACGTCTCGGTCGTGGTGCTAGAAAAAGGCTCAGAACCCGGTGCGCACATCCTCTCAGGCGCGGTCATGGACCCCAAAGCCATGAACGAGCTCATCCCCAACTGGAAAGAGTTGGGTGCACCCCTGAACCAAGCCGTCACTGGCGACGATTTGCTGATGCTGAGCGAAACCGGTGCCACCCGCACGCCCAGCTGGCTGATGCCCCGCAACTTCCACAACGACGGTTGCTACGTGGTCTCGTTGAGCAATGTGGTCAAGTGGATGGCGTCCCATGCGGAAAGTTTGGGCGTAGAAATATTCCCCGGTTTCACAGCGGCAGAAGTGCTCTACAACGACGACGCAGCCGAACACAGCGGCAAACCCTCAGTCAAAGGCATTGCAACGGGTAATCTTGGTATCGGCAAAGACGGAGAGCCCACCGACAACTTTCAACTTGGCATGGAGCTCCACGCTAAATACACCTTGTTTGCGGAAGGTGCGCGCGGGCATTTGGGCAAACAATTGCTTGCTAAATACAACCTCACCGAAGGCAAAGACCCGCAGAGCTACGCCATCGGCGTGAAAGAGTTGTGGGAGATTGACCCAGCCAAAGCCCAACCCGGATTGGTGGTGCACACCTCAGGCTGGCCCATGCAAGACGACACCTTTGGCGGCGGCTTTTTGTACCATTTGGAAGACAACAAAGTGACCCTCGGTTTTGTGCTCGGCCTTGACTACAAAAACCCTTGGATCAGCCCTTTCGAAGAAATGCAACGCTGGAAAACGCACCCCAGCATCCGCGCGCATTTAGAAGGCGGCAAGCGTATCGGCTATGGCGCGCGTGCCATCAACAACGGCACATTGCAGGCTTTGCCCAAAACCGTATTTCCAGGCGGTGCTTTGATCGGCTGCGACGCGGGCTATCTGAATGCCGCCCGCATCAAAGGCAGCCATGCCGCTATCAAAACCGGCATGCTCGCGGCCGATGCAGCGTTTGAGGCCGTCACCGCAGGACGCGCCCACGACGAACTCAGCGCTTATCCAAAATCCTTCGAAGCCAGCTGGCTTTACAAAGAGTTACACCAATCGCGCAACTTCAAACTCTGGTTCAAAAAAGGCATGTTGGTCGGTACCTTGATGACGGGTATCGAGCAATGGTTGCTTCCCAAACTCGGCATCAGCTCACCCCCCTGGACGCTTCGCGGCAGTAAGCCCGACCATATCAACTTGCAACCCGCTTCGCAGTTTGCTGAAATCCACTACCCCAAGCCAGACGGCAAGTTGACTTTTGACCGACTTAGCAGCGTGTTTATCAGCAACACCAACCACGAAGAAAACCAACCCGCGCACCTCACACTCAAAGACGCTTCGGTTCCCGTTTCAATTAATTTGGCCCAATACGCAGGGCCTGAGAGCCGCTACTGTCCCGCTGGTGTTTACGAATATGTGAAAAATGACGACAACAGTGACCGTTTGCAAATCAATGCGCAAAACTGCGTGCATTGCAAGACATGCGACATCAAAGACCCGACGCAAAATATTGTGTGGGTCACACCCGAAGGCGGTGGCGGACCCAATTACGCTGGTATGTAGACATTGCGCAAAACGGTTCACATTGACGCGCAAGTGAGTACCAAGGTACTGCCGCTATTGCACGATGTGCAAATCAAGCTAGGTTAGAATTTTTTTGTGTCAGGAGAGAGTCGCGTAGAGATTTCTTCTAGCAAGACCGCCGAAGGCCGAACGCTCAGGCAACATGGACTGACACTACTGATTCTGTTGGAGAGAGATGCGGCCACCAGCGCATCCACCGAAGGGGCAAGTCGCTGCATCTGCAGCTTTGAATCTCTCAGGTAAAGCGGACAACAGGGTTCCAGCCACTTGCATGGTGCAAGTGGCCATGCTTTGGAGCCCCTGCTTGTCTGATACCGCCCTGCTACACACACCACTTCACGATTTACACGTCTCTCTAGGCGCGCGCATGGTCCCCTTTGCGGGCTACAGCATGCCAGTGCAATATCCCTTGGGGCTGATGGCAGAACACAAACACACACGCCATGCGGCTGGCTTGTTTGATGTCTCACACATGGGGCAGTTGCGATTGGTGGGTCCTGATGCTGCGGCTGCCTTCGAGAGTTTGATGCCCGTCGATGTCGTTGGCTTGTCAGTGGGTAAACAGCGCTACGGACTTCTTTTGAATGACCAAGGCGGCATCTTGGACGATTTGATGTTTGTGAACCGCGGCGACGATATTTTTGTAGTCGTCAATGGTGCGTGCAAAGTGGCCGACATTGCACACATACAAGCGCGTATTGGGAATCGCTGCGAAGTTATCCCCTTGCCAGATTTGGCGCTGCTTGCGCTGCAAGGCCCGCAAGCGGTCGATGCACTCTCACACTTGGTGCCAGGCGTTGAAAAACTGGTCTTCATGTCTGGCCAATCGTTCGACTGGCAAGGCGTGTCGCTATTCATCACCCGCAGTGGTTACACCGGTGAAGATGGCTTCGAGATCTCGGTCTCCAATGCACATGCGACCGATCTTGCTAACGCATTGCTTGAACACTCTGCCGTGCAAAGCATAGGCCTTGGTGCGCGCAACTCCTTGCGCTTAGAAGCGGGCTTGTGTTTGTATGGACAAGACATTGACACAACCACCACGCCTGTAGAAGCCGGACTGAATTGGGCGATTCAAAAAGTGCGTCGCACTGCTGGCGCGCGCGCGGGCGGTTTTCCAGGGGCTGACAAGGTTTTGGCGCAACTCGATACACCTCAAACACTGACCAAACAACGCGTTGGCCTGATCGCGCAAGAACGCGTGCCAGTGCGAGAGCATGTGGAAATACACAACGCCAGTGGTCAGCGCATTGGCGAGGTGACCAGCGGTTTGTTAGCACCATCGGTTGATCAACCCATCGCCATGGCCTATTTGCCTCCTGCCGATGCGGTCATAGGTCACACCGTCTTTGCCAACGTGCGTGGCAAAGATGTGCCCATGGTTGTCAGCCCTATGCCTTTTCATCCAACGCGTTATTACCGCGGTTAAACCTCAACACTTTTACTTTCAAAGGAAACACCATGTCACTCAAATACACACAAGAACACGAATGGGTACAAGCTGATGGCGCTGCGGCCACGGTTGGCATCACCCACCACGCACAAGATGCTTTGGGCGATGTTGTGTTTGTTGAACTGCCCAAGGTGGGCACTACTTTTAAGCAAGGTGATGTAGCTGGCGTGGTCGAGTCTGTTAAAGCAGCAGCAGATGTCTATATGCCCGTCTCTGGTGAGGTCACCGAAGTCAATACAGCCTTAGTTGATGACCCTTCTCTTGCCAACACCGACCCGCTAGGTGCGGGCTGGTTCTTCAAAGTCAAACTGGCTGACGTTGCACAGCTAGACGCTTTGATGGACGAGACCAGTTACAACAAATTGATCGCTTGATTTTTATTGACTGCTGCTTCCTTCTGCTCATTCATTCTCATATCCCTTAACCCCCACTCTCAAGCAGGCCCGCCATGTTGATGCAATCCACCAAACCTTTGGACGAACTAGAAAACAGCCATGAATTCATAGCGCGCCATATTGGCGTGAGTGATGCAGATGAGGCGCATATGCTGAACGTTTTGGGGCAAGCCTCGCGACGTGCGTTGATCGACAGCATCGTGCCACGCAGCATTGCACGCGGGCAAGCTATGCAATTGCCTGCGCCCGTGACGGAAGCCACCGCATTAGAAGAACTCAAAGAGATTGCACAGAAAAACCAATTGTTCAAAAGTTTTATCGGGCAAGGCTATTACGGCACGCACACCCCTGGTGTCATCTTGCGCAATATTCTTGAAAACCCTGCTTGGTACACCGCTTACACGCCCTACCAAGCCGAGATCAGCCAAGGCCGTATGGAAGCCTTGGTGAATTTCCAAACCATGGTGTGCGACCTCACGGCCATGCCGATTTCCAATGCATCAATGCTCGACGAAGCAACGGCGGCGGCTGAAGCGATGACACTAGCTTTGCGTGTGGGTAAGTCTGAGTCCACTGTTTTATTTGTGGCAGACAATGTGCTGCCGCAAACGATTGAGGTCATCCAAACACGTGCTGAGCCCTTGGGTCTTCAGGTCAAAGTGGGGTCGAGTTCTGAGGCCTTGCAACACGCGAGCTTTGCGCTGCTGTTGCAATATCCTGGCGTCGATGGCGAAGTTGCGTCTTACCAAGAGCTAATCAACGCTTACAAGGCCAAAGGTGGTTTGGTCATCATGGCGGCGGATCTTTTAGCCTTAACCTTGCTCACACCTCCGGGTGAATTGGGCGCGGACATTGTGGTGGGTAACACCCAACGGTTTGGAATGCCGATGGGTGCTGGTGGTCCTCACGCAGCGTATCTGGCGTGCAAAGACGAATATAAACGCTCCATGCCCGGTCGCTTGGTCGGCGTCAGCATCGACACGCATGGCAACCCTTCTTACCGACTCGCATTGCAAACACGCGAACAGCATATTCGGCGTGAAAAAGCCACCTCTAATATTTGTACTGCTCAAGTTTTGCCAGCAGTTGTTGCCAGCATGTATGCGGTGTATCACGGGCCACAAGGTTTACGTCGTATTGCTGAACGCGTTGCCACCTATACGGCCGTTTTGGCGCGTGGCTTGAAAGAATTGGGGTGCCAGTTGCAACATGAATGTGCGTTTGACACTTTGGTGGTTTTATCAGGTGCGCGTACTGAAAGCGTCGCCCAACAAGCGCGCGCTGCTGGGATGAATCTGCGCTTAATTGGCAAAGATAAATTAGGTATCTCGTTGGACGAGACTACTAGCCGTGCAGACATCACAAAGCTTTGGGAAATTTTTGGGAATGCGAATGCGAATGCTGGCGCCAAGTTACCAGAGTGGTCAACGTTCGAGCCCGGCTTAGCCAGTCTCATTCCTAATAATTTACAGCGCACCAGCGCTTATCTCACCCACCCTGTTTTCAACGCTCACCATAGCGAGACTGGCATGCTGCGCTACATCCGCGCGCTCAGCGACAAAGACTTAGCGCTCGACCGCAGCATGATTCCGTTAGGCAGTTGCACCATGAAGCTCAATGCCACCAGCGAGATGATTCCCATCACCTGGCCTGAGTTTGCACAACCCCATCCTTTTGCACCTGCAGACCAGTTGCAAGGCTTTAAATTGCTAGATGAACAATTGCGTGCTTGGTTATGCCAAGCCACAGGCTATGCAGGCATTAGCTTGCAACCGAATGCAGGTAGCCAAGGTGAATATGCAGGCTTGTTGGTGATTCGTGCCTACCACGCAGCCAAAGGGCAAGGCCATCGCAATATCTGCTTGATTCCAGCCTCTGCGCACGGCACTAATCCAGCGAGTGCACAAATGGTGGGTATGCAAGTGGTAGTAGTGGCGTGTGACGACCAAGGCAATGTGGACATGACCGACATGCAAGCCAAGTGCGAAGCGCACAGCGCAAATTTGGCGGCCGTCATGATCACCTACCCCAGCACACATGGCGTGTTCGAGACGCAGGTAAAAGCGCTATGCGCTTTGGTGCACCAACATGGTGGGCGCGTCTATGTCGACGGTGCCAATATGAACGCATTGGTAGGTGTAGCAGCACCCGGAGAATTCGGCGGCGATGTGAGTCACCTGAATTTGCACAAAACCTTTTGCATTCCCCACGGTGGCGGTGGCCCTGGTGTTGGTCCTGTGTGCGTGGTGGAAGACTTGGTGCCTTACTTACCTGGCCACGCAACAGCAGGTGTTGCGGTGAACGGTGTGGGCGCGGTGTCTGCAGCACCTTTAGGCAACGCTGCTGTGTTGCCCATCAGTTGGATGTATTGCCGCATGATGGGCGCTGAAGGTTTGCAACATGCGACTGAGACCGCGATTCTCTCGGCTAACTACATCAGCTCAAGGTTGAAAGACCACTACCCTACTTTGTACGCCAGCGCCGAAGGTCATGTGGCACACGAATGCATATTGGATGTACGTCCATTGAAAGATGCAACGGGCGTTTCTGCAGAAGACGTTGCCAAGCGCTTAATGGACTATGGCTTTCATGCCCCGACTTTGAGTTTTCCAGTGCCCGGCACTTTGATGGTGGAGCCTACCGAGAGCGAAACCTTGGCTGAACTAGATCGCTTCATAGAGGCCATGATTGCGATACGTGATGAAATTCGTTTGATTGAAAACGGTACTTGGTCGCAGGACAACAATCCGCTAAAGCATGCACCGCATACAGCTGCTAGCGTGACTGCAGATGATTGGTCACATCCCTACAGCAGAGAACGCGCTGCTTTTGCACTACCTAGTTTGAAGCAACAAAAATATTGGCCTACGGTGGGGCGTGTAGACAACGTCTATGGAGACCGCAATTTGTTTTGTAGTTGTTTGCCGGTGGAAGACTACAAGTCTTAAGCTTTTAAAGCTTGCCCTAACCTTGTAATTCCTTCTTCTATTTTTGCTAAATCAGCCGTCGCAAAACTCAATCGAATGGAGGATAAGTCTGGGTCATTCGCAAAGAACGGTGCGCCCGGCACAAAGGCCACGCCTTTTTCAATCGCGCTTTTGGCGAATGTATTGCCGTCTTTCACGGCACCGTTTGTGCCAGTGAGGTTCGCCCAGAAAAACAAACCGCCTTGCGGCGCTGTGTAAGCCAAGGCGTCGCCCAATTCGCGCTGCAAAGCTTGGTCCATGGCTTGTGCGCGTTCGGCATACACACTGCGAACTTTATTGAGCGTGGCGGGCATACGGCCCGACAACAGATACTGCGCAGCGGTGGCTTGTGCAAATGTAGACGTGTGCGCATCGCTAAATTGCTTGCACATCGTGGCGCGTGCCAATAAATCGGGTGGCGCCACCATCCAGCCTACACGCAAACCGGGTGAGAGTACTTTGCTCAAAGACCCGCAATGCACCAACCAATCGCGGCTTCCGGGTACTTGGTCGCTCAAAGCCAACATAGAAGGTGGCGGTGCTTCACCAAAATACAAATCGCCATAGGGGTCGTCTTCAATCACGATAGTTTTGTATTGCACTGCCAGTTGCAAAATTTTGAGACGGCGCTCTTTGGTCAACAAAGCACCACTTGGGTTACCAAACGTCGGAATGATGTAGACCAACTTAGGTTTATGCTGCTGAATCATGGCCTCCAGCTTGTCGACCTGCACGCCAAGCGCATCTATCGGTACGCCTAACACTTTGGGTCCATACAAACGGAAACATTGGATCGTCGCTAAAAATGTGGGCGCTTCTACCAAAGCAATGTCATCAGGGTTTAGCAAAGTCTTAGCCACGAGGTCTAAAGCTTGTTGACTGCCCGTAGTGACAATCAATCCTTCTGGAGAGATATTTTTAACCCCCTTAGTCGCCATGAACAAAGCCAGTTGTTCACGCAAAGGGTTGTAACCTTCAGTAGCACCATATTGCAAAGCAGCACCAGGCTCCTTAGACAAAGCCAGCGCACTAGCCTCGCGAATACCCTCCACGTCAAACATAGCGCTATCAGGAAATCCACCCGCAAAACTAATAATGCCGGGCTTACCCAGCAACTTAAAAAGTTCACGAATAGCAGAAGTTTCAACGTTATTAAGTCGTTCAGCGAATTGCATAGTTAGTTGAGTTAATTGGGGTCAGAACCCAATTAATTTAATTTCTTATTGGTGCTAATTGGTAGGTTAATTGAATTTAATTGGGGTCAGAACCCGATTAATTTAATCAATTTAATCGGGTTCTGACCCCAATTAAATTCAATTAACTCAATTAACCTGACCCAATCAACCAATTAATCAACCAACCTAAACTAGCAAAATGAAAAAAGAACACATTGAACCGTTTTTTGCGACGCTTTATGCGGCGAATCCGCAGCCCAATACAGAGTTGGAATATACCAGTGTGTTTGAGTTACTTGCAGCGGTGCTGCTGAGTGCGCAGGCTACGGATGTGGGGGTTAATAGGGCAACGCGACGCTTGTTTCCTATTGCGAACACACCGCAGCAAATCATTGGGCTTGGCATTGATGTGCTTGAAGGCTATATAAAAACTATAGGTTTATTTAGAAGCAAGGCTCGCCATCTAATGGAGACATGCCGCATTTTGGTTAATCAATATGAAGGAAAAGTACCACTAAACCGCGAATCTCTTGAAGCTTTACCAGGCGTTGGACGCAAGACTGCCAATGTGGTGTTGAACGTGGCATATGGCGAACCAACGATGGCGGTTGACACACATATCTTTCGAGTTGGAAACCGTACCGGGTTAGCCAAAGGCAAAACACCTTTCGCCGTCGAAATGCAATTACTCAAGCGCATTCCAAAAAAATATTTAGTTGATGCCCACCACTGGTTGATCTTGCACGGCCGCTATGTTTGCCAAGCTCGCACGCCGCGTTGCTGGGAATGTGGGGTTTCAGAATTTTGCGGATTCAAACCCAAAACAAGTTTATAAATTAATTGGGATCTGACCCCAATTAATGTAAATTAATTGGGATCTGACCCCAATTAATGCCAATTAATGGAACTCTTTCTCATGCATCCACGCGGCATGTTTGGGTGCGCGACGGGTTTGGCTCCACTCCTCTAGCATGTCCCATTTCACTGCATCTAGTTTTTCTTGCATCTCGGGTGTAGCGGTATCGCAAGCTAGTTCTAAACGATGGCCGTTGGGGTCGAAGAAATAAATGGATTTGAAGATGGTGTGATCGGTCACGCCGATGACATCGATGCCACTGGCTTGCAAACGGGACTTGGCCGACTCGAGTTCGTCCAGGCTGTCTACCTTGAAAGCAATATGTTGCACCCAGTCAGGCGTATTGGTGTCTCGCCCCATCTCTGGCGCGGTGGGGAGTTCAAAGAAGGCCAATACATTTCCGTTTCCTGCATCTAAAAAAACATGCATATAGGGGTCTGGTGCTTTGGTGCTGGGGACTAAATCTTCTGCAATAGCCAGCACAAAATCCATATTTAGATGCTTGACATACCAGTCCACCGTTTGTTTGGCATCTTTGCAACGGTAGGCCACATGGTGGATGCGGTTGACTTTCATAGCGATCTCCTGAAATAGGTTTATGCAGCTGGTGCGATATCCGCACGCGCGAGCGCCATGGCTTCGCGCAATACGCTGATATCGCCAATATGGTTGCTGAGTAACAAAATTAATTTGGCATTTACCAGCGCGCTTTGCTCGTCCGTCAAATCGCGATGCGTGTCAATCAACGCTTCATAAAAATCATCGCCAGGCGTGAAGTCTCGGAAATAGCGTTTGCCAGTCTCGTAAAAATTCGGTTGTAAATTCAAAGCACTACCTCTTTTTCAAAGTCTTATTTTTTAAACTGCCGCCATAGATGAACCCATGGCTACACGCAATGCCTTTTCGACAGCTTGCGACTCAAAACCTCTCCAACGCGCCGCAATGTGCTGGTCAGGTCTTGCTAACCAAACACTCCCCGCCTGCGCATCGTATCGCTTCGCAAAAAGTCCTTGCACATCCACCAGCACACGCATTCCCTCCACAACACCAGCACGCTGACTCACCAGCACAGGCTCTATAGGCACTGAAGCCTCGCGCAAAGCAAGCAACGATTGCCGTGTACGTGCATCGATTTGCATCACATCATGCACAAATACCAAGCAATGAAAATGCCCGCCTACGCTGTCGATCAACCACACAGCCTTGCCCTCACATTGCATAGGCGCATCATCCATAGGTGCACCAGGCACCATAGCCCCCGCAAAAGAATCGACGTCAACCGTATTCAAAGGGGAATCAGTAATAAAACTAGGCACTGACAAACGTCCGGAATTCACCAACTTACGCGCAAAGGGATGGTATCTAGCCAAAGCAAGAGCAGCATCGCGGAACACGCGACTCGTTTTACTTTTAGGCGTAATGAAATCTGTGGACCGGGTAGAGTTCAAAATATTTTCATCTGCCGCATATGCGCGTTCGCTGTGATAGGTATCTAGCAACGACTCAGGCGCTAAACCACGGATCACCAAATCCAACTTCCATATCAAACCGTCTGCGTCTTGCAAACCAGAGTTGGCACCCCGCGCGCCAAAAGGCGAGACTTGGTGTGCAGCGTCACCGACAAATAACAAGCGTTGATGGCGAAACTCTTTCATGCGACGGCATTGGAAGGTGTAAATACTGACCCATTCCAACTCAAATTCTGTGTCGTTGCCAAACATAGCTTTAAGACGTGGCAATACTTTTTCAGGTTTACGTTCTTCCTCAGGATCTGCATCCCATCCCAATTGAAAATCAATCCGCCATACGTTATCGGCTTGCTTGTGCAACAACACGCTTTGCCCTGGATGAAACGGCGGGTTAAACCACAAGCGCCGCTCAGCGGGAAAATCCACCTTCATCACGACGTCGGCAATCAAAAACCGATCTTTAAAAACATGGCCTTCAATATCTAGCCCTAACATTTGTCGAATCGGGCTACGCGCACCGTCTGCAACAATTAACCAATCTGCAGAAACAGAAAATTTTCCCTCTGGTGAATCGATATCCACCATCGCAATAGCAGTTTCTGACTTCACCCCAATCGCTTTGCAGTTCCATCGCACATCCACACCAAGCGCAAGTGCACGTTCCACCAAAGCCTCTTCTAGGTAGTACTGCTGCAAATTAATCATGCCCGGGCGCTTATGCCCCGCCTCAGGCACCAAATTGAATTGGTAAACCTCTTCTTCTTCCACATAGGTACGCCCAATATTCCAGCTCACACCTTTTTCACAAAGCGGCTGGCCAACACCCAACCTATCCAAAATTTCTAATGTGCGTTTGGCGTAACAGACAGCACGCGAACCAAACGAGACAGAATCGTCTTCGTCCAACAATAAAACTTCCAACCCCTTCAATCGGGCATCGATAGCCGCAGCCAAACCCACAGGCCCTGCACCCACGATCACCAAAGGCTTGTGTTGTGGGGGTTGCGTCAGTAAATCGGCCACTGACTTGTAGGTAAACTTGGGATAGGTATAAGAACCCATATCGTGCTGTCCTTCGCTAATTGGCCGCGTATTTAGCGCTAATTAAGTTTAACATCGGCTTGCATTTTTCTTATATCGTTAGCCCTTAGACTACTTCCTCACAACATCAACGACGCCTATGAAACTCACGATCTTTGGCATTAAAAACTGCGACACCATGAAAAAAGCATTTTCATGGCTAGATGCCCAAGGTTTCGAGTACGAATTCATTGACTACAAAAAAACAGGCGTCGTTGTAGACCATATAGACAATTGGAATAAGCAAGTCGGCTGGGAAACTTTGCTTAACCGCAAAGGTCTCACTTGGAAAAAGTTGAGCGAAACCGATCGCAGCAACGTAGACGAAGCAAAAGCCATAGCGCTGATGAAGACACACCCCACACTCATCAAACGACCTGTGTTGGTAAATGGTAAAAATGTAATCGTTGGGTTTTCGCCAGAGTCCTATCAAGTTTTCACACAAAGATCCTTATGACAAATCACAATCTCCCTCTTGATAACGCAATCGCGCTTTCGAACGGTCTGCAAGAAGGGAAATTCTCTTCGGTTGACATCGTCAGCGCATGTCTAAAAAGAATTCGCAGTGAGGATGCTTGGTTACATTGCTTTGTCGAGGTATTTGAATCCGAAGCATTAGAGGCTGCCAAAGCATCTGACCAAATGCGCAAAGCAGGTTATTCATTGGGACCACTACATGGCATGCCCATAGCCGTGAAAGATTTGGTAGACATGGCAGGCAAAGTCACGACGATTGGCTCGCCTTTGTTTGCCAACAATATTGCCAATACGGACGCCTATTTGATCGAAAGACTGAAAGCAGCGGGAGCCATCATCATCGGTAAAACCCATATGGTGCAGTTTGCGCTGGGTGGCTGGGGCACCAACGAACATATGGGTACGCCTCGCAATCCATGGGACCACCAAGTGCATCGTGTTCCCGGAGGCTCAAGCAGTGGCTCTGCAGCAGCAGTAGCTGGTGGACTAGTTCCGCTATCCATTGGAACTGACACAGGCGGCTCGGTGAGACTACCTGCTGCTTATTGCGGTATCACAGGTTTTAAATTCACTGTGGGCTTAGTAAATACACAGGGTGTCGCACCGTTGAGCAAAACTCTAGACAGTATTGGTGTATTCGCAAAATCCATGGCAGATACGGCTTTGGTTTACGACGCCTTGGTAGACGACCCATATCGCTCAAAATCTGCGCATGGAATGACCGAAGAGTCAGCATATAAATTACTCCAAGGACTTCGCATTGGACGCATCGCACCGCATGAATTGAAAGACGTGCAAGCAGAAATCGTCAAGGCTTATGAGCACACCTTAGAGTTTTTCAAATCTGTTGGCGCCCACATCACCACGCTAGAACTTCCGTTCGCTATTGCAGACCTTGCCCCAATGGCTATCCATATCATGGTGACCGAGGGTGCTGCGTCTTACGGTGCCCTAGCCAATGATTTAACCAAGCCTATGGATTCAGGCATTCGTCCTCGCCTACAAGCTGGGACCCAATTATTGGCAACAGATTACATTGCCGCCTTAGAGAATCAAACCAAATTAAAAGAACAGTTTGCAAAAGTAATCGAACACATAGATATATTCGCCACGCCCACAGGGCTGACTACCGCAGTGCCCTTGACCGAAGTCAACCCGTCTGCTCCGCCTGTGCATTTCACACGCGTATTCAACGTGCTGGACATGTGTGGCGTGTCTGTACCTGTTGGATTAGATGCGCAGAATTTACCTATTGGCTTTCAATTGGGTGCGGCAGGTGGGAGAGATGCGTTTTTGGTTGAGGTGGCTACTGCGTTTCAGACTTTGACGCAGTTTCATTTGGTTAGTCCAAAGCCTCGTGTTTAAAAACTGCAGCTTTTATTTCTAACTGATTTGGTGTAAATTAAATATTGGGCTTAGTTAGAAGTATTTAGGCAATGAGTTTTTGCAACGTGATCGGGGACATATGCCGGCTCAAAAATTCAGCTAATCCATCAAACACAGAATCAAGCGTTATTGTTTGTGATCCAAAGAGCGCCTTCAAAACATCTTGATTTTCAAATAAGCCATGCATATAAATTCCCGTCACATTACCTTCATTATTTTGCCAAGCCAAGTTGACTGCAATTTCATGAATGTATTTTCCATTTTCTAACATATCTCTGTGCGCAGTTGTCTGTCCGTGGTGTATCTCATAGCCAGAGAGCTCTAATCCTGACAGTGGAGATAAAGCGCCACGCACTTGACCCAATTTGGCTAAGGTACGTTTGACAGTTTTATTAGGTTCAAAAGTTGTGACCAAGGAGAGGAGTCCTAAACCTGCAGCATTACCATCGACACCATAAGAATCAATCAATGCCTCACCTAATATTTGTAAGCCTCCACAAATACCTAAAACAAAATTCCCAGTATTTGCATGGTCACAAATGCATTGGTCTAATTTTTGTGAGCGTAGCCAAGACAAATCACTAGATGTATTTTTTGAGCCTGGAAGAATAATCCAATCTTCTTTGCCAAGCCCCGCCAAATCGCTCGGAGAACGCGCCCAAATTAACCTGAGTCCAGACACATTCTTTAGAGGCTGAAATTCGTCTAAATTACTTATTCGGGGATAGGCGATTACAGCCACTGTTCTTGTAATCAAGCCCGTAGCTTTACTTCTGTCATCAAACACTCCATCTTCTTCAGGCAAACCGTGCTGCCACCACATTGGTAGCACCGCTACCGTCGGAACACCGGTCATTTTTTCTAATATTTCAGGCGCAGGCGTAAGCAAACTCGAATCCCCACGAAATTTATTTAGAACAAAGCCATGGATACGATTTCTATCTTCTACAGATATCAATGCCCATGTGCCATAAAGATGTGCAAATGCTCCGCCCTTATCAATATCGGTAATCAATAAACAACGTGCGTCCGCATGGCGTGCTACACGAAGATTAACGATGTCACTTGCCATGAGATTGATTTCTGCTGGTGAACCAGCGCCCTCAATCACCACAATATCGTTATCGGCGCGGAGTGAATCCAGAGAGGCGGAGATCTGTGGCCAAACTATCTCACTTCTATCTCGCCAAGGTGTTTGCGTAAGCGCATCACTCACCTCGCCAAGAAGAACAACTTGACTGTGCGTGTCAGCCTCTGGCTTCAAGAGCAAAGGATTCATTCGAACATCTGGTTCAGCATAACAAGCCAAGGCTTGAAAATACTGCGCTGAACCGATTTCACCCAGCCCATTGTGCGAAGCAACCACTCTTGCGTTATTGCTCATATTCTGAGCTTTGAAAGGTGCGACTTTATATCCCTGCTGCGCATACCAACGGCATAAGGCAGTGGTCAACCAACTTTTACCAGCACCACTAGAAGTGCCCAAGACCATCACACATTTGGCTTTCATAAGACGGTTATGAAACTTTTAAAGCTTGGGTAAAGCCACAAATTGGCCTTCAAAATTATGAATTGAAATACGGTTATCAAATACAGTCTCAATTGCTTGGTGTGTTTGTTCACTGGCACTAGCGCCATGGTGCACTACAAGCCCGGCCTGCATAACCACTACATCATCTGCCTGCAATGCCGTACCGAGTTCATGAAGCACACTGATCACTGTAGTATTTTGTGAAGTGAGGCAATGCACTTGCTCAAGCCAATCAACCTGATGCGGCGGATCCAGGTTAGCCGTTGGCTCATCCATCAACATGACTTGCGCTTGAACAGCCATAGCGCGGGCTAAAAGAACACGTTGTCGCTCTCCGCCAGAAAGTTGACCTAATGATCTTTCTCGCAAAGGCCAAGCTTGCGTTGCTTGCAACACAGTTTTAACAACCTGGTGGTCATAGGCATTTGGTGGAGCCAGCCATTCTTGATGCGGAATACGCCCGAGCATGACAACATCCCACACGCACAAATCGTCAGATACCGTTTCGTTTTGCCCTAGCCAAGAAAGTTTTTCAGCTCTTTGCTTTGGGCTCATCGTCCTTAGCTCTTGGTCAAACAAAGAAATATTTCCAGAAGTCCTTATCAAACCGGCCATAGCTTTGAGTAAAGTGGATTTACCTGCTCCATTAGGACCCACGATACTAGTCCAGCGGCCTAATTGAAAAGAAATATCAATACCGCGTAAAACTTCTTTGCCAGCAAGCGATGCATGGACATCCTGTAGCCGCAAGGCGACTTCATGCTTATTCATCCAACCGCCGCATTATTTTGGCTTTGGTACATCAGCCACAACAAATAACCGCCGCCAAGCACAGCAGTTAATACGCCTACAGGCAACTCTTGCGGTGAGAGAAGTAAGCGCGCAAGCAAATCAGCAAGTAGGAGTAAAACGCCGCCCATCAAAGTAGATAGCAATATCACCCAGTTGAACTTTGCTTTGATGAGCGATCTAACCAAATGCGGAGCAGCAAGGCCCACAAATGCGACCAATCCAATTTGTGCAACAGCCGCGCCAGTTGCTAAGGCTAAAAGAGTGACCAGCACTAAACGAGCTTTCGCCAACGGCATTCCTAAACTTAAGGCTGTCAACTCACCTAAGCTCAGCGCATCCAGAACTCTACTGAGTAAAAAAGTCAAACCCATACAAACCAATAAAACGCTAAACATTAAGGCACAGGAGTTCCAACCTATAAAGCTAGTGGATCCTAGTAAAAAACCTTGCATACCCTGAAGCACATCGGGTCTTAGAAGCGAAATCAAGGAGGCTATTGCACCCAACACTACGCCGACGATGACACCGGCTAGCAGTAAACGCAATGTGTGCTGTACGCCTTGCGCCAAGGCAATAGTGAGCATGACTGCAAGAACAGCACCTATAAAAGCCGCCCCGGTAAGTCCCAGGCGGATAAGAAATTCAGTTGCAAAAGGATTGCCGCCAAATAAAGCCAAAGCAAAAGCCACACCCAAGGATGCACCCGAGGCACTACCCAGCAAATAGGGATCAGCCAATGGATTGCGAAACAACCCCTGTGCTATTGCTCCAGCCAAACCTAGCAACGCACCCGCCACAAAAGCCCCCACACTTCGCGGCAGCCGAATATCCCAAATAATTTGCCATGCAATCTCATCTTGGAATGCATCAAACCAACTTTCAAATCCTGTACTACCCACAGAAGAACCAAGGGCAATGCCAAAAATACCCAATAGCAAAAGACTTATAGCCAAAAAAGCTGGGGGCCAACGATTAAATTGACTCGTCATGGCTGAGACTTCGCCTTGTTAGTCGGCGCAGATTTATCGATTAAGCATTGGGTCATTAATTTAGCCGCTTCCGCCAAACGTGGTCCAGGTCTGGCCAAAATATTGGCGTCTTCTTTTTTGAAATGGCAAATTTGCTGCATACGCATAGCTTGCATATTTTGCCAACCAGGACGTGTTGCCATATCTGCAAAATTACTGTCTCCCACCATGATGATGTCTGGTTGGGCACGCACTACAAACTCTGGATTAATTTTTGGGAAAGGCCCCAAGGAGCCAGGCAATATATTTTGAACACCTAGCCGTTGTAGTGTTTCACCAATAAATGATGACTCACTGGCGCCATAAGGTGCGCGGCTTACTTCGAAATAGATACGTTTACCTTTAGATGCTAAAGGCACTAATTGGGCTGAAGCCTCTAGTGAACTCTGAATATCTGACCATACTTGCACAGCATCTTTATCGGGGACATCTAAAGCTTTTCCGATTATCTGGATGGTTCTTTGCACATCTGCATGCGTGCGCGGCTCTAATGCAATAACTGTCAAACCTAAAGCAGTCAATTTTTCGGCACCTCTTGCTGACGTACCCATCAGCACTATGTCTGGCCTGGCTGCCACCACACTTTCAATACTGGGGTCAATGCCACCTCCCATACGCGGTAGTTTATTTACACTCTCAGGCCAACTTGAATATCTATCTACGCCTACTAATTTTTTACACTGTCCTAAAGCACACACAGTTTCGGTAAGCGATGGTAATAAGCTAACGATACGTTGCGGCGGTTTTGCAATCACAACATCCACCTTACGATCATCTTTTATGACGACGGCTTGCGCAGATGCAAATACAAAACCCATAGCTAATGAAAGCAATAGCGGGATTTTTAAATGGCACTTAGGCATGTTTTAAATGCCATTGTTCGATGATTTGGTGCAGTTGCGCCAAACCATCCGTTAAGGCGGCAGGTCCAGGCTGCAAAATATCTGCAGATTTAATTTCAAACAGTTGATTATTTTTAACTGCGGGAATACTTTCCCACCCTGCTCTTTGGGAAATCTTCTCGGAACGGAATTTTTTTCCACACCAAGAACCAATGATGATGTCAGGTGCTCGGCTCACAATGCTTTGGTCATCCGCAATGATCCGGTCTTTACCCAAGGGCATTATTGCCAACTCTGGAAAGCAATCGACACCGCCCGCAATGGTGATCAGCTCAGACACCCAACGTATAGCGCTAATACGAGGCTCATCCCACTCTTCAAAGTAGATTTTGGGTCGACGCTTGAAATTTGATGCTGCAGTTTGTATGGCGTTGAGATTTTCTCGAAATTGATTTAAGCGAAGTTCGCCTTGATTGACTTCTCCCACCATGGCAGCAACTTGGTAGAGCATAGAAAAAATCTCATCCACACTACGCTGATTAAATACAGTAACTTGAACTCCAGATCGAATAAGTAGGCCTGCAATGTCAGCCTGTAAATCTGAAAAACCAAATACGCAATCGGGTTTCAACGCCAATATTTTGTCAATCTTGGCACTCAAAAAGGCGCTGACCTTAGGCTTCTCCTCTCTAGCCCTACGGGGACGAACTGTATAGCCAGAAATACCCACTATCTTTGATTCTTGGCCTAATAGATACAGCCACTCCGTTGTCTCCTCAGTGAGGCATACTATGCGTTGGGGGCCAAATTGATTCGATTGCATTACTGGGATTTTTACTTGGGTAACACGAGGGTATGTCCTTCACCATTCTCTAACATTCGATCTATGCCCTGAAGTTCTAATTGATGCACAAGATCAGGATCAAAAGGAGTTCCCACAGGCAAAGTCATATGAGGAAGTTTGATTTCCGTAGAGAGACTGATAGCCAGGTGCTTTTCTTGAACCAACTTCCATAGTTTGCTTAAAAGCACCTCGTAGGAGACATCAAATAAAGGCGTAGAGACCTCGTAGTCAAACCACGTATCCACGCGCCATTTCTTAATGTCTCGTAGATGTAAATCGCCAAAAACCAGTCGTTTAATTTCAAGACCTGTTTTTTCTTCAATGACTCTGAATGCTTCTTCAATTTGCTCTTTATAGTCTGTATTGGGATAAAGGGGAACCAAGCACAGTGGAACTTTAAAGAATTCAGCCTGCTTTGCAATGTCTTTGATGTCAATGTCTTGAATGGAGACTCTATTGGTCAAAGCGCCAAAACTGGTTAGCAGAACCACATTTCTCTTTTCTTCAATTAACTGCATCAAGGTTAAGAAGCTGTCTTTACCTCCTGACCAAAAAAGAATGTCAAGCTCATCTGTGTTTGCAACCCAATTGATCAGAACGGGTTGCTTGATTAAATGGCGCTCGCCAATAGGGCTCTCAACATTCATATGCCCAAAAGGACAGTGTCGGCAAGAGTTACCACAACACTTTCCTTTTTTAAGCAATGCTTCGCTTGTTAGAACTTGATAGCCTGAGATTGGATCTTTGTAAGTGTCAAGGCCACTAATACAAGCTTGCTGGTTTAATTCATCGAAGTTTGACATACCCATCGCTCGATTACGCTTTCATTCCATGTTGAAGTAGGTTTTATGCGGAAATTTCTTGTAAAACTTACTTAGGCTGGTACTGCAAGGTGGTGTAAACACCTCGTCCTGGCGTGTTGTAACCATTTGCCAATTGGTAAGCGTGATCAAATGCATTTTCGAGACGCAGTCGAGCGGTTAATTCATTATTCAATGCATAGCTTGCATAGAAAGACCACAGACTGTAACCACCTAGCCAGACTGTGTCGTAATCACTATTTTTACGTCGCCCAGAGGCGTATACCTTTGCTCCTACGGTATATCCTTGTACCGGTCTAGAAATATCTAATGAACCGTATTGACGCGCACGACGCGCAAGTGCAGTGCTTGTAGTTGCATTCCATGGATCTTGCGAAACAAAATTTGCTTTGATGCTGTTACCTATCAATAACGCTCTGGCAGTAATTTCAATGCCGTTATTTTGGACTTCTCCAATATTGGTGTAAGCGGTATATGAACTGTTTGACGTTATTGCATTCTTTGTTGTCGAAGTAAAGTAAGCAGTTCTAAGTAGTGTATTTTCAACAGAATAAGTCAGTCCTAGTTCTTTACTATTGTGAGTTTCTGAAATTAATGTTGGACTCAGACTTACTTCGTAAGCATTTGGGGCCCTAAAACCTGATGAACTGGTAGCGCTTAGTCGCCACACATCGTTAAATTGGTAGCCAGCCCCCAAAAGCGTAGAGTTAGTATTTGTCGAATTATTTGCAGTTACCCCTGAAGACTTCACATTGGTCACCTTCACGCTATCAGTCCTAAAGTTTCCCTGGAAATCCCATTTTTTTATTTTGTGAGACAGACCTCCAAAATACCCATTGGTATTTCGCGCCAAGTCATAACTGCTGGATTGTCCAAACGTTTCTCTATTTAGATCAATACCAAAGGTAGACGTAGTGTCTGGCGCTAATTGATAACTGTTGAACCACCGCAGAATATTTTGTTCTCCGAAGTATCTGCCTACAGAATAAGTTGTATTCAAATTACCATTTTTTAGATCTTCATATTGATAATTGGCATTTGAATAATCAAAGTTACTCACCCAGTTATCTAAGATTGCCGCTTTCGCATAAGCACCAGCAGAATTTCTTTTAACTTTAAACTGGTTAGTTTCAGATGTTGTTGTTCCGTAGGCATTGTCATATTCCGTCAAAGAATTATTAACAGACATGCGTAATCCAATATTTACATCTTGGTTGATTTTGTTCTCAACTTTTCCAGAAAGGTATGCAGTTCTAAATGCATCATTGTCTGGATTAGCGCCAGAGTTAATTGAAGTATTCATTGATGAAAACCCCTTGGTACCCGACTGTCCTGCGTTTACATTGAATTTGATGGCATCTAACTGTCCACCATATCCGGCATGAGCATCTGAGGTACCACGGCTACCATATGAAAAAGCGCCGTAGCTAGTAGGAACACCATTACCCTGCCGCGTTTGAATATTGATTACGCCACCGATGGCTGATTCACCATAAAGTGCACCCGCATTACCACGCAAAATTTCAATCCGCTCGATTTGAGACAGAGGCATATCGGTCATCGTTAACGCAGCTATCTGGTCTGTTTGGACACGCACACCATCCAACATCACCAAAACACTAGTACTGTTTTGACCTCTTAAGAAAAATGAAGTAGTAGACCCCACACCACCATTTCGTCCGAATTCAAATCCAGCTTCTCCTTGAAGCAAATCGGCCAAAGTTGGAGATTGAGATTTTTCAATGTCTTGCCTAGTGATAACAGACACTGAGGAAAGTACTTTTGACAACGGTTGCTCAATGCGACTGGCCGATACAACCACAGGATTGACCTCAAGTACTTGAGCTTGTGACAAGCAAATAACAGAAGATATGGAAATGACGGACGCAGCAAAGCGCAAAGAGAAAGTTTTTTTCATAAGAAAACCAACAGAATTTGCCCTCACCGCCTTCCCCGACAGTGCATGGACGAATTAGCGGTACGTTTTGGACGCACCACCACCTTGTTGGCCGGTATCCGGGCTGACGGAGACAACCTTTGTCGCCTTCCCAAACGCTTGTTCAAGGCGTTCAGTGGCTAATTGACAAAAGCGGAGTTTGTAAAAACTCGTCCGTTTGACCGTTGCGGGGGCAGCGCAGGTGGGGCTTTGTCGAGCGAGCGACGCAACCCTCCTGCTTCCCGTTGAACTGCGGCATGAGAACCACACCGCGAGCACCAACAGAAGCTATCTTAACGGCTCAGCCTCCAGTCCCCTTAAAATGCCACCACATGCCCCAATCCAGCCTCATTGACCAAATTGCCGAGCGCACGGAGCGTTTGTTAGTTCGACACGAAGAACTGCAACGCACCAATGCTTTGTTAACCGCACAGGTTGAGCAACTCACCCAAGAAAGAGACCTGATGAAGTCTCGTCTGGGCGCAGCCCGTCATCGCATTGACGCGCTGATCGATCGCTTGCCCCAAGAACAAACTGCGAAGGACAAAGCGTGAAGCAAGTGGAAGTCCAAATCATGGGGCATGGCTATGTACTGGGCTGCCCAGAAGACGGTGAAGAGCGTCTCAACCAAGCGGTTGCAAAAGTTGATGAGGCTATGTGCAAAATTCGTGACGCGGGCAAGATCAAAGCGCGTGACCGTATCGCTGTGCTAGCCGCTCTCAACCTTGCTTTCGACTTAACTGACCGCCCAATAGCCTCCGGCACAGACGCGCCCAACCTCTCCACCTCCCAGTTGCAGTCTTTGTTGCAACGCATGGACGCAGTACTCGGACACGACAACCAATTGTTGTGACGCAGGTCTACAATCCACGCGTCTGCTCGGTCCTTGGGGCTTTATATTTCCTTGAACCAATGCTCATAGAGCTCGGGCTTGGAACATCGTTTGATGAGCGTGATCGTCTCGCGTCAGATGAACCCAACGTCAATCTGACCTCGCCC
>Ga0214921_10001899_pt1 | contig 35001 bp, 51 predicted proteins | sample LL1505_MetaG_FD_177992 | JGI IMG/M metagenome (GOLD analysis project Ga0214921, IMG submission 177992) | Freshwater microbial communities from Lake Lanier, Atlanta, Georgia, United States - LL-1505 | ecosystem: Environmental > Aquatic > Freshwater > Lake | place: USA: Georgia | collected... | reverse complement strand
GACCTTCGGCTACACCTACAACCTGGACGGCTATCCGGTGGTCGAGGAGCCCTACTACGAGCGCAACACGAAGACCTGGTACTTCCCGGTCACGCGTTCGGAGGCTCCGGTAATTGCGGCGTCGACGGCTGGGTACTTCATCCAGAACGCGGTCGCCTGATCGGCAGTGCAGTGACCCGCGGGGCGAGGCTGGACGGCTTCGCCCCGCTTTCACAGGAGCAGTCCATGCGGTGCATGATTACCGGTTCTGTGCATCACGACGATCGTGTGCTCAACGTCGGCGACTACCTGGACGCGGCGAAAGAGGTGGTCGAAGCGCTGGTCGAGGCTGGCGGGGCTGAGCTCGTGGCCGAGCCGGTGAAGGCCAAGGCGAAAGCGGACAAGCAGCCGGCTTTGCCGGCGGAGTAAGGGGGCGCGATGGCGATCCAGTTTTCGACGGCTGTTCGCAACGCGATGCTCGACGTAACTGAGTCTGTCCCGGGCACGTCTGCGGTGTTGCGGATCTACACCGGCTCGCCGCCGGCTAACCCGGCAGCGGCGGCCAGCGGCACGCTGCTGGTCAGCATGAACCTGCCGAGCAACTGGATGGCGGACGCCGCGTCCGGATCGAAGGCGCTCGCAGGCAGCTGGACGGGGACGGCCAGCGCGGCTGGCACGGCGGGCTACTACCGGATCTGGGACTCGGGCGTCGCGACCTGCCACGAACAGGGGACGGTGACCGCCCAGGTGCAACTGACCACGAACGCGCTGACGGCTGCGAACGGCAACGTGCTGAACTTCGCATCCACGACCGGCGTGGTTGTCGGCATGAACGTGTCGGGCACTGGCGTGCCGACCGGGGCGACGGTGGTCGCGGTGGGCGGCACCACGGTAACGCTGTCGGCGACCTCGACGGCCGGCGTGTCGAACGGCGCGACGATCACATTCGGCGGCGACATCACGCTCGACAATACCAGCATTGCCAGCGCGCAGTCGGTCACGATCAACACGAAGACGCTGACCGCGCCGAACGCTTAACGGGGGCAGACGATGGCCGATAACGTCACGCTGCCAGCTACCGGCGAGGTCGTCGCGACCGACGACATCGCGGGCGCGCAGTACCAGCGCATCAAGGTAACCGACGGCTTGGCGGACTCGGCGGTGCCGATGCGGGTGCAGGCGGTAAACCCGCTGGCTGATGCGGCGGGCGCGGTGGTGCGTCAGGCTCCGGCTGACATTTGGACCGTATCGTTCGGGCGGGTGGGCTCGGCGCTGATGGAAACCGACCGGATGACGCAGCGACGGCTCGGCACCGGAATGGGTGTGTCTCAGGCGAGCGGAAACATTCTGCTGACGACCGGCACCTCGACGAACTCGGAATGGCTGGCGCGATCAAACCAGCCCTTCCGTGGAGCCTTCCTCGCGCGTCACCGGGTCACGCTGTCGCAGCGCATCGCAAACAACAACTTCGTGGCGATGCTGGCCGACCTGATCGGCGAGGGTCTGTCCTGCACGATCAACAGCGCGACGAGCATCACGGTCACGATCCCGAGCAACCCGTTCACCGCGGCGAACGTCGGACAGTCGATGCTCGTAGGTGCGATTACCGGTGCGGCGGGTGTCCCGGGCCGGTACACGATTGCGTCTGTGTCTGGAAACGACGTGACCTTCAACGTCGCGAACTGGCCGGCGTCTGGTTCCTGCACGGTCGATCTGTTCGGGTGGAACTACATCCGCACGGTCTACAGCGGCACGACGCCAACTAACGCGAACGTGGACGCGCAGCGCAACGGCTGGAACAGCGGCGACACGACGGCGACGATCAACTCGACCGCGTCGCCCGGTCACCTCATGCAGGTCTACGCCGACGGCCGGAACACCAACTGGTCTGATACTTTGGTCGCCTCTGGCACGACGCCGGCCGTCACGACTCGCGCGAGCCGCGTGGAGAACCTGCCGGACGACGACGTCGCGCTGTACTTTTACCTGTGGTCATATAATGGCGTGAGTGCGCCGGCCAGCACGACCACTTGGACAATCGGGCACATTGCCGTCGAGGACATGGCAAACGTTCCGATGTTCTTGGCTGGCGTGCGCCCGCTCGGTCAGCAAGCACCGCTGCCGGTGGTTCAGCAAGGGACAACGACGGTGTCGTTCACGCAGCCTGCGCTGGTAGCTGGCACTGCGGCAATTGGTGACGTCGGCCAGCAGTACCGTGCCAACGCGACCGGCGCGGCGTCGGGCACGCACATTGTCTCCGCTGCCACGACCAACGCGACGATCGTCAAAGGATCACCCGGTCGTGTGGTTGGATGGTCTTTCGCAAACACGAACGCGGCATGGCGGTACGTCAAGCTGCACAACCAGACGACCACGCCCACGGCTGGCACTGGCGTTGTGCGAACGATTGCGATCCCGCCCAACGGTGTAAACACGTTCAAGATCGAAGGCGGCATCGCGTTCGCAACCGGCATCGGGTTGACCACTACTACAGGCGCAGCCGATGCGGACACAACCGCTGTCGGCCTGAACGACATCGTTGGGGATTTGTTCTTTGCATGAAGATCCGCCTGCTTGCCGATTACGCGCTCGGCGATGTCCCGCTTCTCGCCGGGCAGATGGCTATCGTCTCAGACGAGGACGGGGCGGCGATAATCGCGGCTGGCGCGGCAGAGGAGCTGGCGGAAAACACGCACGGTGGGTTCGCGGTGCCAATGCCTGTTTGAGGGATAACCGATGCTGATCCTGCTGCTGAACCAGCCGGCAACCGGCGGCGGGCGAACCGGAAATTCAAGCGTCACGCTCGACGCCGTTACCGGCGTTTCGGCTGGTGGCGTCGCGGTTGTCGGCGTCTCCGCGCAGACCCTCGCACAGGTCGTTCAGGCATCGGCCGGCGGGGTCGCGATCGCCGGCAATTCGGCGCAGACCCTTGAGCGGTTCCTGCAGTCGGCCACCGGCAGCGGGCTTGCCAGCATCGCCGGAAACTCAGCCGTCACGCTGGACGCGATCTCCGGGGCGTCGGCAGGCGCGGTGCAGATCACCGGCGTGTCGGCCGCCACGCTGGCCGCAGCGCTCGGATCGGCCGCCGGTGGGGTTCTGGTACGAGCAGACTCCGCGCAGGCTCTGGGCGCGTTCCTGGGGGCTGCTGCGGGCGTGCTCGGGCCAGTTCCACGGGTCGGCGACAGCAGCATCACGATCGCAATCGTCACCGGGGCCGGATCCGGCACGGTGGTGGCCGGCGCGAACGACACCGAGGTCGCGGTGTTCTTCGACACTGAGGCCTTTGCCCGGACTGTCACCTGGGGCGGCTTCACCGCGCAGGCGATCTTTGACGCGCCGGACGACGACATCCTGTCCGCGGCGGCACTCTCGACCGAGCATTCCGCGCTGATGCGCGCCTCGCAGCTGCCTGGCATCGGCCGCGGTGCCACGCTGACCTGCGGCGGGACGAGCTACCAAGTGCGCGAGGTTCGCGCGCTGGACGACGGGAAGCTGAAGCTGCTGTCGCTGACCCGCGTGTCGGGGAACCCGGCTGGCGACAGCGGATTCTTCGGCGAGGATCTGACGGCGTTCTTCCTGACGCCGGACTTCGCGGTCACGGCCGCATGGGGCGCGCAGACGGGGCAGATCATCTTCGACGCGCCGTCCGAGGACATCCTCGCCGGCCGGGCGCTCTCGACCGAGTACACGGCAACCTGCCGCGACGACCAACTGGTCGGCATCGCGCGCGGCGCCACACTGGTCGTGTCCGGGGTGAGCTACACGGTGCGCGAAATTCGTGCCGTGTCTGCGGGTAGAATCAAGGTTCTGACCCTGACCAAGCCATGAGCAAACGCGAACAGATCGTGCAGGCAATCCTCGCCGGACTGGTCGGCACGACCGGGGTCGGCTCGCGCATCTTCCGAAACCTGCAGGAGGCGCTCACGCGGGACGAGTCGCCCGCGCTGGTCGTGTCCTACGCAGGGGAGGATGTCGGCGAGCAGTCGTTCGCGAACGGTCAGACAGAGAAGCGGCTGCAGGTTGTGGTGGGCGTCTACCAGCGTGGCGCTGACCCGGATGCGCTGGCAGATACCGTGTGCGAGTCGGTTCATGCGAAAATGATGGCTGCGCCGACGTTTGGAGGCCTCGCGCTGGACATCAGCGAGGCTGGTACGACCTGGGATTTCGACGAGGCGGACCAGACGGCGGTCATGGTCTCGATGCGATACGTCGTCTGGTACCGCCATTCTCGAAACACTCTGTAAGGGGAAATCATGCCTCTGCTCTCACGCAAGCGCGTACTGCTCGCCCGCATCGAAAGCACCTACGGAACCGACCCGGTTCCCACTGGTGCGTCACACGCGGTCCTCGTCCGAAACATGGACGTCACCCCGCAGGAAAACGATCTGGTCGCTCGCGACCTGATCCGGCCCTACCTGGGCAACTCCGAGCAGATCCCGGCAGGCACGCGCGCGCGCGTGTCGTTCGAGGTCGAGATGGCCGGGGCTGGTACGGCCGGAACGGCTGCGCCGTGGAGCGCGCTGATCCGCGCGTGCGGCTTCGCCGAGTCGCTGGTCGCCGCGAACGTCACCGGCACGGCGCAGGCAGGCGCGGCCAGCACAATCACGCTGCACGCGGGCGCGAGCGCGGTGGACAACTTCTACCGCAATCAGATCATTCGCCTGACCGGCGGCACCGGCTCCGGCCAGCGGCGGCAGATCATCGCCTACAGCGGCTCCACGAAGGTCGCCACCGTCGCGCCTGCGTGGGCCACCACGCCGAACGCGACCAGCACGTTCCAGATCGACGCGGGCGCCTACTACTCGCCGATCAGCGGGCCGAGCATCTCGTCGTTCCCGTCGGTCACCCTGTACTTCAACGTGGACGGCGTCCTGCATCGCCTGACCGGCGCGCGCGGCACGGTGTCGATCAGCATGGAAGCCAAGCAGATCCCGGTGTTCCGCTTTGAGTTCACCGGCATCTACAACGCGGTCACCGACACGGCTGCGCCGACGCCGGTCTACACCGCCTGGCAGACCCCGCTGGCCGTGACCAACATCAACACCACGCCGTTTCAGTTCCACACGGTCAACGCGGTGATGTCGTCGTTGTCGATCGACTTGGCGAACAGCATCGTGCATCGCACGCTGGTCGGCGGTTCGGAGTCGGTGCTGCTGACCGATCGCGAGCCGGCCGGGAACATCGTGGTCGAGGCCGAGACGGTGGCGTTCCGCGACTGGTGGTCGACCGCGCGCAACGTGGTTCTGTCGAACCTCGACGTCACGCACGGCCTGAACGCCGGGAACATCGTGCAGGTCTACTCCGGCGCGGTGCAGGTCACGAACCCGAGCTACAGCGACATGGACGGCGTGCAGATGCTGAACATGGGCCTGGTGCTCTCGCCGCCGACCGGCGACGACGAAATCGTGATCTGCGCGAAGTGAGGGCCGCCCGATGCTGAAGATCTCGCAGTCCGCAACCTTCCGCTGGCCGGTCACCGTGATGGTGCCGGTCGATGGCGGCAAGCACGAGCCGGCGTCCTTCGACGTCGAGTTCGTGCGGATGCCGCAGTCGCAGGTCGTCGCCCTGCTGTCCGAGGTGCAGGACGGCAAGGTGTCGGAGGTCGACGGCCTGCTGCGGATCGTGCGCGGCTGGGCTGGCGTGGTGGACGAGAGCGGAGAGGTTCCGTTCTCTGAGGATGCGCTGCGGATGCTGGTCGATCGGTTCTCGACGGCCGGCGCGGAGATCCTTCGGGCGTTCGGTGATGCCCGCAGTGAATTGGCCCGGCGAAAAAACTAGCGGGCGCCGTCGCGCACCTGTTCCGCGGCGGCCGCATCAGCGACATCGAGCAGGATTTCGAGACGTTCGGGGCGCCGCCTGCGGAGTACCTGCAGGGCGTCCAGCAAGCGGAGGAGTTCGATCTGTGGGCGGAAAACGAGGAGCCCTTGAGCGTGTTTCTCCGTCTGCGTACGCAGTGGCGTACGAGCATGGCGGGGCCGACGGGGCTGGACTACGCGGGGGTACGGGCAGCGCTGGCGATGATGCGGGTACGGGTGTCGCCGGTGCTGTTCGAGGACTTGCAGACAATGGAGGCCGCGGCGCTGGCCGCGATGCACGATGGCACTGAACGTCGGCGCTGATTTTCGGCTGAACGTCAACGTCAACGGCGGGCGTGCCGTTGACGACCTGTCGCGCAGCATTGGAGAGGTCGGGCGATCCGCGCAGAAATCTGCTCGCGAGACCGAGTACGCGATGCGGATGCTGCCGGCGCAGTTCACCGACGTCGCGACGCAGCTGGCCGGCGGACAGAACCCGTTCCTGATCCTGCTGCAGCAGGGCGGCCAGGTGCGCGACCAGTTCGGCTCGATCGGCGCTGCGCTGTCCGGCATCGGGTCGTTCCTGACTCCTGCCCGGCTGGCGTTCGGCGGGCTGGCAGCAACGATCGGAACCTTCGTTGCGGCGGCGATTCAGGGCTACCAAGAGTCGATCAACCTGCAGCGGGCGATCGTGGTCACCGGCAACTATGCCGGGATCACCGCGTCGCAGTTTGAGACGGCTGCGGCACGCATTCAGTCGGCGACCGGCGCTACGGCCGGGGCCGCTCGCGAGTTCCTGACGGCGTCTGTCGGCGGAGGTCAATTCGGCCCGGCGTCGGTGGAGGCTGCCGCGACCGCAATGACGCAACTGCAGCGGCTGACCGGGCAGTCGTCCGAGGAGATCGTCAAGCTGTTCGCCAATATGCGCGACGGCGTGGCGAAGTGGGCTGCTGAAGCGAACAAGGCGTACAACTTCCTGACCATCGAGCAGTTCCGCTACATCAAGGGGCTTGAGGAGGCCGGGCAGAAAGAGGCTGCGCTGCGAGCCACGCTGGACGCGCTGAATCAGTCGCTGCAGGGGCGAACCGTGCAGCTGGGGTACCTCGAGACGGCATGGAAGTCCGTGACTGGGGCGGCAAAATCGGCATGGAACGCCATGCTGAACATCGGTCGCGAGGACACGCTGCAGCAGAAGCTGGACGACGCGCGCCGCCAACTGGCCGCGGTTGAAGCCGGCATGAACGACAACATGCGGAAGATGTTCCCGGGTCGCGCGGCGATCATGGATCGCGAAGCGGAGCGGCTTCGCACGCTGATCGCTGACACCCAGGAACTGATGCGGATGGAGAACCGCGCGGCGGCCATGCGCGCGTCGAGTGCCGTGACGACGCAGGCCGCAATCGAACGGGAGATGTCGAAGTCGACGACGGCTCAATCGCAGAAAATCTCCGAGTTCGATCGGCTGCTGCAGCGCTACCAGGATCAGGTCGTGGCGGCGCAGAAACTATCCGTCGAGGAGCAGTTCCTCGCCGAGGTGCAACTGGGCCGGTTCAAGGATCTGAGCTCGGCGCAGATCAATCGGCTGCAGATGCTGGCGCGCGAGGTCGATGCGTTGAAGGCGCAGGCGCAGCTTGAGGAGGACAAGAAAAAACGCCTCGTCGAGCTTGAGCGCGAGCGGGAGCGGCTGCAGCGCGAGACCGATCGCGCCTACGAGTCCGAGCAGAAGCGGCTGGAGACGCTGCGCGAGAAGTACATCGAGCTCGGAGACCCGACGGAGAAGTACCGCAAGCAGCTGGAGGAGATCCAGATGCTGAACGAGCGGGGGCTGCTGAGTGACCAGGAGTCCATCGCGGCGATGAACGCGCTGCGCGAGAAGGGCAAGGACACGTTCGCTGATCTGACGCGTGCGATCGAGGGGTGGGGCAAGAAGGCGACGGACACGTTCATCGACTTCGCGTTCAAGGGCAAGGCTTCGTTCGGCGACCTGGTGTCCTCGATCCTTGCTGACATCGCGCGCATCGCGGTGCAGCGCACGATCATGACCCCGTTGATGACGAGCATCTTCGGACCCGGAGGCTCTAACGGAGGTGCTGAACTGGGCGGCTGGATAGGCTCGATGTTCGGTACCGCGGCACCCTTCGCCCGCGGCGGCGTGGTGAACCGTCCGACGCTGTTTCCGTTCGCCTCGGGCGGCGGCTTCCGCACCGGGATCATGGGCGAGGCCGGGCCAGAGGCGATCATGCCGCTGCGCCGGGGGCCGGACGGGCGGCTGGGCGTGTCGGCGGCAGGCGGATCGACCAGCGTGAACGTGGTGGTGAACGCGACGACCGGCCAGCAGCAGGTCGATGGTCAGGGTCGCGCGGCGCAATTGGGCGCGGCGATCGCGGCTGCGGTGCGCTCTGAGATCATCCAGCAGCAGCGGCCCGGCGGGCTGCTGGCAGCGGGGGCATAATGGCGACCTTCACGATCGCGCCGGACTTCTCGGCGCAGATGACCGAGACACCACGGGTGCTGCGCTCGCAGTTCGGCGACGGGTACGAGCAGCGGGTCGGCGACGGAATCAACCTGCGGCCGGCGAAATGGTCATTGCGATTCTCGGCGCGCAGCACTGCCGAGCGGGATGCGCTGCTCGCGTTCTTCAGGGCTGACAACGGGATCACGGCGTTCGACTGGACGCCTCCGGGGGGAGCGGCTGGCAAGTTCGTCTGCCGTGAATGGTCGATGACGCTCGACAACGCGGCGGTAAGCACGATCTCGGCGACGTTTGATCAGGTATTTGAGTCCTAAACATGCCAGCCACAACGCCTATGGCCGATCTCATGTCGTTCGCGCCTGGCAGCGTGGTCGAACTGTTCGAGTTGGACGCGACGGCCATCGGCGGGGCGATCAACCGATTCCACGCGGGCACAAACGAACTGCGCCAGCCGGTGACATGGCAAGGTGTGGTCTACCAGCCGATGCCGATCGAGGCCTCCGGCTTCGAGTTCACAGGGCGCGGCCAGTTCCCGCGGCCGTCGCTGCGCGTGGCGAACGTGACCGGCCTGCTCGGGGCGCTGGTGCGGTCCTACCAGGATCTGATCGGAGCAAAGGTCACCCGCCGGCGCACGCTTGTGAAGTATCTGGACGCGGTGAACTTCCCGGGCGGCGTGAACCCGGCGGCCGACCCCAATACGCACCTGCCGGACGATATTTATTACGTGGACCGCAAGTCGCTCGAGAACAAGGTGCTGATTGAGTTCGAGCTCGCCGCAGCCTGCGACGTCGCGGGCGTGCAGCTGCCGCGCCGGTACATCGTGCAGAACGTCTGTCCGTGGCGGTACCGGGGCGCGGAGTGCTCCTACACCGGAGCGGCATACTTCGACGCGAACGACCAGCCGGTCGGCTCTCTGGCGCTGGACGTCTGCGGGAAGCGACTGTCCTCGTGCAAGGCGCGGTTCGGGCAGTACGCAGAGCTTCCGTTCGGGGGCTACCCGGCGGCGGGGCTGGTCCGATGACCTGGCGCGACGATGCCGAGCGGGATGCCCGGGACGCCTATCCGCGGGAAGCCTGCGGGCTGGTCGTGGTCGCTCGCGGCCGGGAGGTCTACCACCCATGCCGGAACGTGGCGGCGGGCGTTCAGCACTTCGAGATCGACCCGGCGGACTACGCCGAGGCCGAGGAGGCCGGGACGATCGTGGGCGTTTTTCACTCGCACCCGGACGGCACCGAGGCGGCCAGCGAGCCCGACCGGGTCGGCTGCGAGTCCTCGGGCGTGCCGTGGCACATCCTCGCGTGGCCGGCGAACCGCTGGGGGACGATCGCGCCGTCGGGCTACGCCGCGCCGCTGATCGGCCGTGAGTTCCACCACGGCACGCTCGACTGCTACGGGCTGATCAGGGACTGGTACCGGATCGAGCGCGGGGTCGTGCTGCCGGACTTCCAGAGGCTGAACGACTGGTGGCACCAGGGCGGCGACCTGTACCGGGCGCACTTCGCCGATGCCGGGTTCGAGGCTGGGGCGGACCTGCACCCGGGCGCGGTGCTGCTGATGCAGGTCGCCTCGCCCGTCCCGAACCACGCCGCGATCTACCTCGGGGACGATATAATCCTGCATCACCTGCACGGTCGGCTGTCGAGCCGCGACGTCTACGGCGGGTTCTGGCGAAAGGTGACCACCCATGTCCTGCGCTACGTCGGTTCGTGAGGTGCGCCTGTATGGCGAGCTCGGGCGCCGGTTCGGCCGCACGCACCGGCTGGCCGTGGGCAGCGCGGCAGAGGCTGTCCGGGCGCTGATGGCGAACTTCCAGGGGTTTGAGCGGGCGGTGCTCGAGGTGTCGCAGGGCTACCGGGTGCAGGTCGGGCGGCGGCGCCTGGGCGAGCCGGACCAGCTGCGCGAGCCGAGCAGCGCGACCGAGCCGATCCGCATCGTTCCGGTGATCGCCGGCGCGAAATCGGCGCTCGGGCAGATCATCCTCGGGGTGGCGCTGATCGCGACGGCGGTGTTTTTGCCGGCGGCCATCGGCACGGCGGTGCTGTACGGCTCGACCACAGTCGCGGGCGTGATCGGAACGATCGGCGTTTCGATGGCGCTGGGTGGCGTCGCGCGGCTGCTCTCGCCCGCGCCTGGGAACAACGCGGGCAGCGGCGAGCGGCCCGAAAACAAGCCGTCCTACGTGTTCAACGGGGCGGTGAACACGACAGCGCAGGGCAACCCTGTGCCGGTGGGCTACGGGCGCCTCGTCGTGGGTTCTGCGGTCATCTCTGCGGGCCTGTACACTGAGGACATCGCGATATGAGCACGCGGATCGCTGGCGCTGGCGGCGGCAAGAACCGCGCCCAGTCAACTCAATCTGCGTCAGAGGCGCCAGACAGCCTGCGCTCGCGCGCGACGGCGAAGATCATTGACCTCATCTGCGAGGGCGAGATCGAGGGGCTGGTCGATGGTGCGAAGTCGATCTACCTGGACGACACGCCTCTGCAGGCGGCCGACGGGACGTTCAACTTCCCGGGCGCGATGGTGGAGACCCGCAACGGCACGCAGGGGCAGGGTTACTTGCCGGGCTTTGCCGCCGTCGAGAACACCATCGCGATCAGCACCGAGATCAATGCCGCAACGCCTGTCACGCGCGCGTTCACGAACCCGAATCTGAACGCTATTCTGGTCACGATCGGTGTCCCGGCACTGACCGAACAACTGCCGGACACCGGGAACCTCAGAGGCGCCACAGTCACGATCGGCATCGAACTGCAGACCGGCGCCGGGTCGTTTGTGGATCTCGACCTGAACGGCTTCGGGGTGATCTCTGGCAAGACGACCAGCCGGTATCAGCGCACCTTCCGCGTGCCGCTGGCCGGCGCTGGTCCGTGGACGATCCGCGTGCGCCGAATCACGCCGGACAGCGCATTGGCGTCGCTGCAAAACAAGACCGTGTTGGACTCGGTGACCGAGATAATCGACGCGAAGCTGCGCTACCCGAACAGCGCGCTGGTCGCGATGACGGTGGACTCGGCGCAGTTCTCGCAGATCCCTCGCCGGGCCTACGACGTCAAGCTGCTCCGGGTGCGAATCCCGTCGAACTACAACCCGACGACGCGCGTCTACACCGGCTCGTGGGACGGCACGTTCCAGATCGCTTGGACGGACAACCCGGCGTGGTGCTTCTACGACCTCATCACCAGCGACCGGTACGGCCTAGGCGATTTCGTGGACCCGGCGCAGGTGGACCGGTGGGCCATGTACCAGATCGGCCGGTACTGCGACGAACTGGTCCCCGACGGCTTCGGCGGCTTCGAGCCTCGGTTCACGTGCAACCTGTACCTGCAGTCGCGCGCCGAGGCCTACAACGTGCTGCGCGACTTCGCCTCGATCTTCCGCGGCATGGTCTACTGGTCGTCTGGCAGCATCACCGCGGTGCAGGACGCGCCCGAGGATCCGTCCTACCTGTTCTCGCCGGCGAACGTGATCGGTGGGGAGTTCACCTACACGGGGTCGAGCGCAAAGGCGCGGCACACTGTGGCGCTGGTCACGTGGAACGACCCGGCCGACCTGTACCGGCAGAAGGTCGAATATGTCGAGGACGTCCAGGGGATCGCCCGGTACGGGGTGATCACGACCGAGATCGCGGCTATCGGATGCACCTCGCGCGGGCAGGCCAACCGGGCCGGGCGCTGGCTGCTGCTCTCCGAGCGGCTCGAGGCGGAGACGGTCACGTTCAAGACCGGGCTGGACGGCACTGTCGCGCGCCCCGGCCAAGTGATCAAGGTCGCCGACCCGGGCCGCGCCGGCGTGCGCTACGGCGGCCGCCTGCTGGGCGCGACCACGACCAGCGCAACGCTGGACGCGGCGGTCACGCTCGCCTCTGGGCAGATCTACACGCTGTCCTGCCTCGGGCCGGACGGGTCGATGCAGGAGTCCACCGTCACGACCGGGCCGGGGACGACCTCGTCGCTCACGCTGTCGCCGGCGCTGCCGGCCGCGCCGGCCACGGGCACCATCTGGGTGCTGTCCTCGCCGCAGGTCGAGCCGCAGCTGTTCCGCGTGCTGGCCGTGGCCGAGGACGAAAAGCACCAGTTCACGGTCACCGCGCTCGCGCATGAGCCGGACAAGTTCGCCGCCGTCGAGAACAACCTGGTGCTCGAGCCGCGGTCGATATCGGTTCTGAGTGCGCGCCCGTCTGCCCCGCAGGGCGTGGCCGCGACCGAAACCTACTACGCGACCGCGGCCGGCTTCCGCTCCCGGCTGGACGTCTCGTGGCTGGCATCCGACAACGCAACCTCCTACGTGGTCACGCTCCGCAAGGCCGAGGGCAACGTCGGCCCCGAGTTGGTCACCACCACCACCTCGATCGAACTCAACGACCTCGAGATCGAGACCTACACGGTCACCGTGGTCGCGCAGAACGCGATCGGGACGCGGTCGTCGGCGTCCAGCCTACAGGTCGTGGTGCTGGGCAAGCAGGCGCGGCCGAACAACGTGACCGGGTTCGTGGCGAGCAGGGCCGGCGACACGCTCAAGTTCGCGTGGCGCCCGGTGGATGACATCGACGTCGACTACTACGAGCTCCGGCAGGGCTCGGCGTGGGAGACGGGCGTCGTGGTCGGTCGGACGCGGTCGAGTGCCTACGAGACACTGTCGCCTCGCGGCGGCACGTTCATGATCAAAGCCGTGGACACCTCGGGGAACGAGTCGCTGTCGGAGTCGGTCGTCATCATCTCGGACGCCAGCGGCATCAATGTGGTGCTGTCCTACAACGAGGCAACCGGCGGGTGGAACGGCACGAAAAACCGAACGGCCGAGATCGTCCTCACGAACTACCCCGCGTGGGCGGACATCATCGACTGGACGAGCTACGGCACGTGGGACGACACCATCTCTGGCGGCGGCGTCGTGCTGGTCGGTGACGACACCTGGGCCTCGCTGTCCTCTCCGTGGACGCCCTACACCGCGCCGTGGCTGTTCTCCGAGCCTGCCGACACCGGCACCTACGTGTCCGAACTGATCGACATCGGGTACGTGGCGACCTCGCTGGTGCAGATCGATTCGCTGGTGCAGATCATCTCGCAGTCGACCCCGCCGTGGTCGGACTTCACCGATCCGTGGAGTACCTACGGGCCGCCGGACTGGACATGGCAGGGCAAGGACGACGTCATCTCGGCCGGGTACGAGATCTCGACCAGCAACGACAACGCCACGTGGTCTGCCTACACGCCGTTCCTGCCGGGCGCATACTCGTTCCGGTATGCCCGCTTCCGCGTGACGCTGTCCACGAGCGACCCGAACTACCGGCCGTTCCTTACCCGTTTTGTGGTGAAGGTTGACGTCCCCGACCGCGTCGAGCACTTCGGGAATGTCTCAATTCCGAGCGGCGGCGCGACAATCACGTTCACGCCTCAGTTCGTCGGGGTGAACACGATTCAGGTCACGCTACAATCGGCGGCCAGCGGAGACCGTTTTACGGTCACTGGCAAGTCTACCAGCAGCGTCACGGTCAACGTATTCGACAGCGCAGGATCCGCGAAAGCGGGCACGGCAGATGTCGATGTGTTCGGCTACGGAGAGCGCGCCTAAACCCTATGCCCTGGCCGACCGGTAGTATCCCGACCAGCAACCTAGACTCCGGCGGAGACTCTCCCTCGCTGGCGCGTTCCGACCTGCTTCAAGCCGTGCAGGCGGTGAACGACATCGTCTCGATGCGCGGTGTCGCGATCGGCGTCGCCTCGCTGGACGCGGGCGGTCAGGTGCCATCAGCGCAGATTCCGCAGATCGTCCCGTCCGGCGTGATCGTTCCGTTCGCCGGCAGTTCCTCGCCGGCGGGCTGGCTGTTCTGCTCCGGCCAGGCCGTTTCGCGGACCACCTACGCCGCACTGTTCACGGCGATCGGCACGGTCTACGGCGTGGGCGACGGCAGCACGACGTTTAACCTGCCGGACCTGCGCGGGCGCGTGATCGCCGGCGAAGACGACATGGGCGGCACGGCAGCTGCCCGCCTGAACGTCAACCTGACCGGCAACACCTCTCTCGGGTCGGCGGTGGTCACCGCGCTGTCGAGCACTGCCGGGCTGGCCGTCGGCATGGGCGCGTGGGGCTCGACGCTGCCGGCCGGTGTCACGATCGCCAGCATCGACTCGGGGTCGCAGGTCACGCTGTCCACCGGCACGGGGGTGACAGCCGGGGCAAGCGTGGCGATCCGATTCGGCGTGGTTGACGGGCAGACGCTGGGCGCTGCCGGCGGCTCGCAGACGCACACGCTGACCACGCCGCAGATCCCCGCGCACACGCACACCGTGCAGGCGCAGGGCGCATCGTCGGTGAACGCAGGGTCGTTCAACACGGCGATGAACACCGGCGCGACGACGCTGACCAGCAGCAGCACCGGCGGCGGGCAAGCTCATCCGAACGTCCAGCCGACGATGATCCTCAACTACATCATTCGGACCTAACGCTATGCCCTGGCAATCCGACACCATCAACCCGGCGACGACCAGCCCGGCAGGCGACATTACCAAGCTGACCAACGACCTCGCGGTGCTGCGCTCCGTGTTGGGCGGCGGCGCGGACGCGGCGGTGCCGAACGTGTTCAACGGGCAGGACCGCGCTGATGTCGCCAGCGCGGGCACCGTCAGCCTGTCCGCCGCGGGCACCAACTACGTCAGGGTCACCGGCACGACGACGATCACTGCAATCACGCTGGGCAACGGAGACCCTCGGTTCGTGGTGTTCGACAACGCGCTGACGCTGACGCACGGAGCCTCGCTGATCCTGCCCGGCGCGGCGAACATCACGACCGCAGCGGGCGATTGCGCGCTGTTTGTCGGCGAGGCTTCCGGCGTCGTGCGGTGCGTGGCCTATCAGCGGGCGAACGGTCAGCCGGTCAGCCTTGTCGCGGCAAATCAGATCCGCCCGATATCCGCATCGGTCTCGGCCAACGCGCTGACGATCAGCGCGTCGTCGCTCACGCTGGACTTCCGCAGCACGACGCTCGGCAGCGGAACGGTGACGACTGTTACCGGAACGCCTTCAAACTTGGTCGTCCCGTCTGGTGCGACGCTGGGGACGATCAACGCAACGCAGTCCGACCTCGTCGTGCTGGCGCTGAACAACGCCGGCACAATCGAGCTTGCAGTGGTCAACATCGCTGGCGGGAACGATCTGTCCGAAATGGGCGTGATCAGCACTACAGCGATCAGCGCTGGCGCTACATCAGCGGGCACGGTCTACAGCACGACGGCGCGCAGCAACGTCGCTTATCGGGTCGTTGGTCTGGTGCGCTCGACTCAGACCACGGCGGGCACTTGGGCGAGTGCGCCGTCGTTGATTCAAGGCCAGGGCGGGCAGGCTCTGTCCGCTATGTATTCTCTTGGGTTCGGCCAGACTTGGCAGAACGTGAGTGGTTCTCGATCGCTTGGAACGAGTTATTACAACACCACCGGAAGACCGATTCAGGTTTCTGTTGTAATGACAGCTTCAGCAAACGTTTTTGATTCCTACGTGTCGGTAGCAGGGTTTATTACTTCAAGACACCAACTCAACACGGCAAACGCGGCGGGCACATTCCACACGCACACTTTTATTGTTCCGCCGGGAGTCAGCTACCTAGTAGCAAACCAGTCTAACGCCAGCGTTAGCGTATGGATGGAACTTCGTTAAGGACTTAGGACTTCAATGCAACACTACAAAGCCCCCGACGAAACACTGCACTTCCTCGACGACGACAGCTTCGTCCATCTGCTACCCGCAGGCTCCGTGCCAATCACCGACGAGGAGGCCGAGGCTCTCCGTCCACGGCCTCAACCGGACCCGAAAGCCGAGGCGCTCGCGTATCTCGCCAGCACCGACTGGTACGTCGTGCGATTCGCCGAGACCGGCGCTCCGATTCCTGGCGAGGTGACGGAGAAGCGCGCGGCAGCCAGGGATGTTCTCTGATCTCATGGGAGTGACCACCATGCTGAAGTCGAAGACCATGTGGTTCGCGATGGCCCTCGCCGTTCTTTCGGTCGTGCAGGGGCAGGTCGTCCAGTTCCAACTGGACCCGCAGACCGAGCAGATCGTCGGCCTGGCGATCGCCGCCGCCATCGCCGCGCTGCGGGCCGTTACGAACCAGCCGCTCTCGGAGAAGTAGGCTATGGACTACAACGGCCCCGAGCGGCGCGCGCCAATCGCCGACCGGATCGCGCAGATCGAGGAGCAACTCGAGGCAGAGGCGAAGCGCATGGACAAGCTTGAGACGACATTGGCGGAGAACACTGCGCTCACCGCCGACATTCATTCGATCATCGGGCACGCGAAGTCGTTCTTTTCGGTCCTCGGGTGGATCGGCAACGGGATCAAATGGATCGCTGCCGTGCTGGCCGCCGTCGGCGCGGTCTGGGCGATCTACACGGGCCGCACGCCCGGCAACTGATGCCGCTGGACATCACTCCCGCTCAGGTTGCCGCTGTCTACGATTGTCTCCGTGAGTTCCCGCCTTTCAGCAAATGGCGCCTTCCACCCTCAGACGAAATTGAAATGCATATCGGCGTCCAGCAGGACGCCTACGCGCATTACCACCGTCAAGGCAGCCAGCACGGCATCGAGGTCTCGATGCTGCTGGTCACGGACTGGGACACGCTGGTCGAGACGGTGGCGCACGAGATGGTCCACCTGCATCAGGCCCGCGCGGGAACCGAGACGCGCGCGGAACACAATCGAGAGTGGCACCGGCTTGCGGCAATAGTCTGTCGTCGCTTTGGCTGGGCCAAAGATCAGTTCTGATGAAACCCAAAATCAACGACCAGGAACTGCTGGATGCTTGGAGCGCAGGCAAGAACGTGCAGCAGATAGCCGACGCATTTGGTATTACCGTGCGGCAGGTTTACTCGCGGCGGCGGAAGTTCGAGTTGGAGACCGGCCAGTCGCTGCCATCCATTGCGCTACGCAAATTCGGCGTGCCGTTCGACCGCACTCCGCTGGAGAATCCGGCCACGCAGGCGCTGTACAGGTCGCCGACGCGACTGCATCAGGAGATCAAGAGCGGCACGGTAATCGTGTTCAGCGATGCCCACTACTGGCCTGGCATCGAGTCGACCGCGCACCGCGCGCTTGTGCATCTGGTGCGCGAGCTGAAGCCCAAGATGGTCATCGGAAACGGCGACATCTTCGACATGGTCGGCCCGTCGCATTGGGGACGGCGAGACTTCTCTCCCGCGCCAAATGTCCGGCAGGAAATCGAAGCCTGCCAGGAGCGGCTCGGCGAGATCGAGGACGCTGCACCTCGCGGCTGTAGGCTGGTACGCACAATCGGAAACCACTGCATTCGATTTACAAGGAAGCTGGTTACCGTGGCGCCGGAGTTCGAGGGGCTGAAGGGCTTCGCCCTGACCGATCATTTCCCAAAGTGGCAGGAGTGCTGGTCAATCCATCTCAACGCCGACACGAACGGCTGGACAGAGATCAAGCACCGCTGGAAAGGCGGCGTGCATTCGAGCTTCAACAACGCGAAAGAGTCGAGCGTCCACTACGCGACCGGGCACGATCATGCATTGAGGGTGCAGGAGTTCACGAACCGGCGCGGCACTTGGTACGGCATCAACTCCGGCACGCTGGCCGATCCAGAAGGTCCGCAGTTCAGCTACGCAGAGGACAGCCCGCTGAACCATCGCAGCGGCTTTGCCGTGCTGACATACCATGACGGCATGCTGCTGCGGCCCGCCATCTGCAAGGTGCTCGACGAGACGCACGTCGACTTCGAGCGGAAGGTGATCCGGGTATGACCTTCGACGTCTAACCCTTTCCGTCTGCCGGCCTACTGGCTGCAGACCTAGAATCCCGACATGGACTGGACATCAATCCTGCGCTCCTGCGGAGTGCATCCGAACAACGTCTCGCGCTGGACGCCGGTGTTCGCCGCCGAGATCGGCCCGACCACGTTCTCCGCAGGGCTGCGCGAGCTCCCCGACTTCCTCGGCCAGATTTTGCACGAGTCGGTTATGCTTGACCGGGTGCTGGAGTCCCTGACCTACACCACCGCGGCCCGTATACGCGCCGTGTGGCCGTCCCGGTTCCCGACCGAGGCATCCGCCCAGCCGTTCGTGCGGAACCCGCAGGAGCTCGCCGAGGCGGTCTACGGCGGGCGCATGGGCAACGTCCGCCCGGGCGACGGCTGGCGGTTTCGTGGCCGCGGGCTGCTGCAGGTCACCGGGCGCGACAACTACCGGACGGTCGGCCGTGCGCTGGGGATCGACCTTGAGGCATTGCCGGACGCGCTGGCCGAGCCCGCCTGGGCGCTGCGCTCGGCGATCGCCTGGTGGGAGCGGAACATCCCCGACGCGATCATCGGCGACGTCCAGCGGATCACCCGGCGCGTCAACGGCGGGAAGCACGGGCTGGACGAGCGCGTGCGGCTCGCGCGGGTCGCCGAGCGTGCGATCGCGGGGGCAGCATGAACCTGCAGGCGATGGCGATCGCGCTGGCCGTGGCGCTCGCCGCCGGCTTCGCCGCCGGCTGGAAGGTGCAAAGCTGGCGCTGGGCGGCGGCCGAGCGAGACGCGATCGAGATGACGCGCGTGCGCGAGGAGCAGCTGCGGGCCGAGGTGGACAAGGCGTCGGCGGGCTACGAGGCCGACCGGGTGAAACTGCGGACGGAGTTCCGCACGATCTATCAGGAGGTCGAGCGTGTGGTCGAAAAGCCTGTGTATCGCGATCGCGAGTGTCTGGACGATGCTGGTCTCGGGGTGCTCCGCAATGCCATCCGCGCCGGCGATCCCGGCGCCTCCGGCGAACCTGAGAGCGCCGTGCGATGATCTGGACGAGCCGGCCAGCGGGCGCAGCGCGGACGTCCTGCGCTGGTCGGTCGACACCGTTTCGCTCTACCGCGAGTGCCAGTCGCGGCACCGGCGATTGCTTGATGCCTGGCCGCGCGGGTAGAATGATCTCGTCGTTCTCCTCCTGGGCAGCAGCCGCCGCCCCTTTGCCCCGCCCCGCGCGGGGCGTTTTTTCGCCACTGCTACCGCAACCGCTACTCGGAATTCACGCATGACTGGAGATTCGCGTGCATTTCCAATCATTTCGTGCATTTCCATCCGCGTCTATTACGAGGACACGGACTAGGAAACGGCTAGACGGGCCTGTGGCGCGATTTCCCTAGCAGCACGAACCGTTTACCGTCTCCGCGCCCGATCGCTTCTCTGGCGCATTCCTGGGGCTTTCCGGCACCTGCTTCGTGGGATACTGCTACCGGACTGCTACCGCTGGAGGGGACATGAGCAGACTGCTGACCGATGCGGCGATCGCCGCCGCTGTACGCCGGGCCGCGTCCGGCAAGGTCGCTAGCGAAACACTGGCCGACGCCGCACCTCGAGGAGCCGGGCGCCTGCTGCTGCGCGTCCAGCCCGGGCGCGCCGAGTGGTTCGCCCAGCGGTTCGTGGACGGCCGCCGCCGTCTGCAGAAGCTCGGCACCTACCCCGCGCTGTCGCTCGCCGATGCCCGCGAGCGGTTCGTCGGACACCGTCCAGCCGAGGGGCGCGCGACGCTCGGCGAACTGCTGGACGCCTATGTCGCCTCGCTGGATGGCCGCGCGTCGCAGCGGCAGGCCCGCTACATCCTCGCAGAGGCGGGCTCGATCATCGGCCGGTCACGCCTCGCCCGGGACGTCACGCCTCGCGACATCGTGTCCGTGATCAAGCCGCGATTCGCGGCCGATGCGCGGGCTGCGGCGGCGAAGCGCAGGATGTACCTGTCCGCCGCCTTCCGCTGGGCGATTCGCTCGGCGCACGACTACCGCACCGCGAATCCCCGCGACTGGGGGCTGGTGGCGAACCCCGTAGACGCCGTCCCGGTGGACAAGGGAGCCACGCGCCCCGGCGAGCGGTGGCTGTCGGTCGAGGAGTGGCTGCAGGTCTGGCGCTGGGCCACCGAGCAGCGAACCGGCGGCGCGCGCACGGTCGTCGCGCTGCTGCTGCTCACCGGCCAGCGGGTGACGGAGATCTCCGGGCTGCGGGCCGAGCAGTGGGATTCGGCCGAGCGGATCCTGCACTGGCCGACGACAAAGAACGGGCGACCGCATACCATCCCGGTCTGCGACCTCGCCGCGCAGCTGCTGGACGCGCTGCAGCCCGGCCCGGGCGGCTACCTGTTCCCAGGCAAGCACGGGCCGATCACGCACGACGCGGTGCGCGCGCGTCTGCGAGCCGGTGACTTGCCCGACTTCGACGCGCGCGATCTGCGTCGGACGTGGAAGACGCTTGCCGGCGAGGCCGGCCTGTCCAAAACGGAACGCGACGCGTACCAGAATCACCAACGTATCGACATCGCGGAACGGCACTACAATCGCCACGACGGCATGCCCGAGAAGCTCGCCGCCGTGGCGAAATGGGAGCGCTGGCTATCGAAGCGCTGCGGCCAGCAGCCAGCCGAACCCGATGCAGATCAGGTTGTTTACGGCGAGCAGCAGGGCTGCCTCTAGCGTGTCGTCCTTCACGGCACGAACCTGATGGGCTTGGGAACATTGTCGTTCGCGGGATCCAGCCGGCGCAGTTCAAGCATCCATCTGATGCTGTTCTGCGCCAACCGAGGACACTTGAATCCCCGGCGCCAGTTCCGCCAGGTCTGCCGGGTTACGCCGAGGCACGCGGCCATCTTCCTGTCAGACAGTCCTAGTCGGTGCTGTATATAGATCAGTTCGTCTTTGTTCATGGTTGCCCCATTTCCGGAGGACCATAGAAATAACCGGGCAATTGCTCTCGGCAAGATGTAATGCGCTTACATCCCCGAGAGGTTGCCCGGTTCTACATGGCGCTACTGTGGATCAGAAGGGGATATCGTCGTCCGCCATCGACGCAGGCGCAGCGGGCTTCGCAGCGGCCGATGCAGGCGCCGGTGCCTGGCGCTGCGTCGGGGCATCGTCGCGGCCGCCGACGAGTTCGATCTCGGAGACGCGCGCGGCGAGCTTGTAGCCCGCCCCGTTGCGGCCCTCGAACTCCTCAATGTGCGGGTCGTCCAGCGTCACCACGACTCCCCCGCCCTTCTTCAGGTATGGTGCCAGAGCCTCGGCACGCTTGCCCCAGAGCGAGCCGTCCACCCATTGCGTCGGACGCTTCCCGCCGTCGTCCTTGCGCCCGTAGTTGAACGCGAGCGACAGGCTCGCCACCGCATCACCTGCTGCCGTGTGCCGCACCTCCGCATCCCGGCCAAGCCGGGCGAATCCGATCATCTGCATCGATGTCTCCTAGATAACGCAGTCCGCTCCGGCCTGCTGGCCGGTGCCCTGCTCGGGGGCCGCCGGGGTCGGCGGCAACTCTTGCCGTTGGGCGGCAGCCGCTGCCGCCCGGTTGATCGCGTCCAGCGTGTCGTCCTGCTCCCGCTGGCCGCCGCGCGCATCGTCGAACGCCGCCGCGCTCGCCTTCGCCGACTCAATGAACGCCTTGCCCAACGCTCGCTGGACGGCCTTTGGGGTCGCTTCCCATGCGGCCTTGAGCGCGGCGACGCCACCCTCGGCCGCGTTCAGCAGCAGGCCGCGCGCACGCTCGATCTTCGGATCGACCGTGGTCCCGCCGTCCACCCACCGGCGCAGCGCGGCGCCGTCCTCGGCCGTGATGTAGCCCTCGCCGCGGCCGAGGATCTCCTGCAGGTCCGCCGGGCACTTCAGCGCATCCTGTCGGCGACCCTGGTCGTGCATCATCAACGACACGGTCGCCTCAAAGGAGAAGTTCTTCTCCTGGATCGGCTGGATCCCCAGCGGGCGCGGGTTCTTCGGGTCGCTGAAGTCGACCTTCTCGCGAGCGCGCGTGCAGGCAATGATGTGCGCCGGCGACTGGAGCATATGCGTCATGAACCGCTTGTGCTCGGCTTTCGCCTTCTTCCAGTCCGGGAACCGGGTCTGGTTCGCGATCCACTCGCACCCTCCCTCGCTCTCCCACTCATGGGTCACGCTGTCGATCACGATCACCTCGGCGCCGGCCTTGCATGCCGCGTCGATCGCTTCGACGTACCGGGCCGGGCTGAACGGCGCGAAGAAGTCCAGCACGCGGAAGCGCGCGCCGTCGGGCAGGACGTTCGCGTTCAGGCTCATCCTGCGGTTCTCGGTGTCGATGCCGACCACCTTGTTCGCGTCGCCGCCGGCCAGCCCGTAGGCCAGCTGCAGCGCGCTGTAGGTCTTGCCGCTGCCGCTGACACCGGACAGCTGGATCAGAAGCCGGGCGCCCTGGCGCTCGGCGGTGCGGATCTCAAAACTCATCGTGCTACCTCCCGTGGTTGTGTTCTGGCGGCGATGATCTGCCGCCACGCTTCTGCCTCGGCGTCCTCCCGGGGCAGTCCTGCATCGAACTCGATGATCGCGGCGCGTTCCTCGAACGTCTCCCGCTCCGCGTCATCGCGAAACTGCCGGCGGATCACGCCGCGTCCTGAATCTGGCGGTCCACCCAAGCGGGCATCTCCAGTCGGCTGATCTCGGTCGGGTACGCCGGCCATTCGCCGCTCGTCTCGCAACGGGCCAGCACGTCCAGCAGGCGGCGATACTCGCGGCGGCCGTAGTCGATCAGATCCGGTGCGGGCGCATACATGGCGGCCGCATAGGGCGCGTCGCCCTCCTGCGCGAGCCAGAGGTACACCGGGTCGCCGCTGGTCTCGAACACGTTGCGGAATCCGTCGATGTACCAGGCGGCCTGCAGCCAGTACCCATAATTCCAGACCGACCGGCCGAACGCCTCGGGACGAGCATCGCTGGTCGTCTTGAGGTCGATGATCGCTCCGTTCGGGTACGCGGCTCCGGGTTCGACGTACCAGTCCGGCCGGATCTTGCATCCCAGCCGCGTCCCGCGGTCGATCCAGAACATCGACTGCTCGGTGCCCGCGCCTTCGGTGCGAAGCAGATGCCGCGCAACCGGGTGAGCGTTCACGCAGTCGACCATCGTTTCCAGCGCGTTGAGGTCGCTGCTCGTAATCGGCTGCTTCCCGCTGGCCTCGATGTCCGCAAACAGGGCTTTCCCCTCTTTCGTGCGGCGATCCAGACCCTCTGGCATCTCCGCGTAGCGGTCGAAGAACTTGCCGGGCTCGAACAGCATCGCGTGATAGGCCGTGCCGAATGCCATCGCGGCCGACGGCTTGCTCGGCTGTCGGTTCTTGTCGCGGTACTTCGCCCAGTAGTGCGCCGGGCTGCGGGCAAGTTCCTTGAGCCCGCTCGCGCCGACGGCCGGGTGCGCGTGGTGCTGCTCATTGGTCAGCGCTACCAGCGCTGCGTAGTTGTCGTTCGCTTCCACACTGCCTCCTGTAAGTTGTTTCCCCGGTCAATGCGTGCCGGGGTTGCCCAGTATACTGCAAGGCGAGTAGTATTGCTACTCCATCAATTGTCCAGGAGTCGAGATGAACCTGCAGCAGTATCGAGAGGCGCACGGATTGACCCGCGCGCAACTGGCCCGCGCGATCGGCGTGGCGTGGGTCACGTTGTGGAAGTGGGAGGAACGCCGCGCCCGCCCGTCCTACGAACACCTCACTCGAATCAGCGAAGTGACGAACAACGCGGTGTGCCTCACCGAGATCATCGGGGAGTTGCCCAAGCGACGGGGGAAGGCATGAGGTTCGGATCCGTGCGCAGCGGCATTGAAGCCGCGAGCGTTGCGTGGGGACCGCTGGGCTGGAAGGCTGCGTGGTTCTCCGAGATCAAACCGTTCCCGTCGGCGGTGCTGCGGCACCACTACCCAGACACTCCCAACTTGGGAGACATGGCGACGCTGCCTGCGCGCATTCTGGCAGGCGAGGTCGAAGCTCCCGACATCTTCTGCGGCGGCACGCCGTGCCAAGCATTTTCAGTCGCCGGCCTGCGCCGGTCCCTTGACGACGCGCGGGGAAACCTGTCGCTCACCTATTGCGAGATCGCAGATGCCATCGACGCAGTTCGATCTGTTCGCGGACAACCCGCAAGCATTGTGTTCTGGGAGAACGTCCCAGGAGTCCTCTCCACCCGAGACAACGCCTTCGGGTGTTTTCTTGGGGCGCTCGCTGGATCAGATTCCGCCATCATTCCGAGCGGCAGATGGACGGGCGCGGGTGTGGTTGCTGGACCCAAAAGAACAGTCGCGTGGCGCACCTTGGATGCCCAATACTTCGGCCTGGCCCAACGACGCAAGCGTGTGTTCGTTGTCGCAAGTGCTAGAAACAACTTCGATCCCGCAGCGGTTCTTTTTGAGTGGAAAGGCGTGCGCCGGGATTATCCGCCGAGCAGAGAAACGAGGAAAATCGCTCCCACCATCCCTTCACGCAGCACTGGCGGCGGTGGCCTTGGCACCGACTTCGACTGCGACGGGGGAGTGATTCCGCATGATTGCAACGGTGTAGTCAACGCCCTGACTGCGAACAACGGACAACGTAATGAAGTTTCAGACGTAGTAAACAGTTCTGTTATTCCGTGGCCTGCGGAAGTCAATTGCACTCTGAACGCTGCGTTCGGTGATAAGCAAGGGTTGGAAGATCAACATGCTTTAAGTGGAGCATCGTTGTTCGTGCCAGCCCACGCCTTCGATGCCCGCCAGTCCGACGTGGTCCAGTACGGCGACAAGAGCGGGCCGCTGGATACGGACGGGCATAGCGTGGCGGTGGCGTATGACGACCGGAACCAAGCATGGAATGGCGACACGCATCACACCTTGCGCGCTGAAGGTGTCGGCTCCAGGGTCAGCGACGCCGTCATCTCGGTTATGCAAGTCCGCCGCCTCACGCCCCGCGAATGCGAGCGCCTGCAAGGATTCCCCGACGATTACACGCAGATCTCGTGGCGCGGGAAACCCGCCGACCAGTGCCCCGACGGCCCGCGTTACAAGGCGCTGGGCAATAGCTGGGCGGTGCCGGTCGTGCGGTGGATCGGATGGCGCATCGACGCCGCACTCATCCGGCCAGCCAACGACAACCGTCCGCAACCTGCACGGTCGGAGGTGGCATGATCACCCTCCGCCCCTACCAGCAGACCATCGTCGATCAGCTGCGCGAGGCCTACTCCGAGGGCGCCACGGCGCCGCTGGTGTGCCTTCCCACGGGTGGCGGAAAGACTATCCTGTTCTCCCACGTCACCACCAACGCGGTCGCGCGCGGTCGCATCGTCTACCTGCTCGCGCACCGTGCCGAACTGGTCCGGCAGATCGCGATGACGCTTGCCCGCTTCGCCTGCCATCACGAAATCATCGCGCCTGGCCCGATCCGCAGGCAGGTTATTGCCGACGAGTTCCGCGAGCACGGACGCTCGTTCGTCGGTGCACTCGCCACCGGCCGCGGCGGCGCTGCGGTCGCCAGCGTGCAGACGATCGCTCGCCGTCTCGAGTCCGGCGGGCTGCCCGACCCCGATCTGATCGTCGTGGACGAGGCGCACCACCTCACCATCGACAGCACCTGGGGCCGCGTGCTGGCCCGCTGGCCGCGCGCCCGCGTGCTCGGCGTCACCGCCACCCCGATCCGGCTGGACGGCCGCGGCCTGGGCAGCCACGCCGACGGGTTCGCCGACCGACTCATCCTCGGGCCGTCGACGGCCGATCTGATCGACTCGGGCTCGCTGTCCCGGTACCGCGCCTATGGGCCGCCCATGCAGGCGAACCTCGACGGCGTGCGGACCCGTGCCGGCGACTACGCGCGCGACCAGCTGGCCGCCGCGATGGACGTCCCGCAGATCATCGGCGACGCGGTGAGCCACTATCAGTCGCTCGTGCCCGGGAAACGCGCCGTCGCGTTCTGCGTGTCCGTGGAGCACGCGAAGCACGTGGCCGACCAGTTCATCGCGGCTGGCGTGCCCGCCGCCTCGCTGGACGGTTCGATGGACAACGCGACCCGCACCCGGCTGATCGACGAGTTCGCCCGCGGCGATATCCTCGTGCTGGCGTCGTGCGACATCATCTCGGAGGGATTCGACCTGCCGGCGATCGAAGCAGCGATCCTGCTGCGACCGACGCAGTCGCTTGCGCTCTACCTGCAGCAGGTCGGCCGGGCGCTGCGCCCGTATCCTGGCAAGGCCGAGGCGATCATCATCGACCACGTGGGGGCGATAGTTACGCATGGCCTGCCGGACGAGGACCGCGACTGGTCGCTGGACGGCATCCAGAAGCGCGAGCGCGGGCCGCGCGACACCGACGACGTCGGCGTCACCACCTGCCGGAAGTGCTTCTCGATCTACCGTCCAGCCCCGCAGTGTCCGGTATGCGGTCACCGCGAACCAGTGCGGCCGAACACCGGCCCGCGCGAGGTCGAGGGCGAACTGGTCGAGATCGACGCGGCTGCGATGGCCGCGTCCCGGCGGATGCAGCGGATGCTGCAAGGTCGCGCGCAGACCGTGGACGAGCTCGTCCACCAGGTCGGGATGTCGCGGTGGCGGGCTCAGAAGATCGTCGACGCGCGCGAGTCGAAGCGTGCGCTGCAGGTCGAGGTGCTGGAGCATCTGCAGCGCGTGTTCGATGTCACCGGCCAGCCGTGGTCGACGGTGCTGCGGCTGCGCCCGGGAGACATCGTCAGGATGAAGCCTGCCGAACTGCGAGATGTACTTGCCCGCGCGCAGTCGCTGCTCGGAGACCGGGCAGCATAGCGAAAAGCTATTGGGTATTGCTTGCCTATAAATATTCTTTCTGTTTACTTTCTAAATACTTTTCGGCATGATTCTGGTCACGCGCTGCAGTTAAGGCGCGACAACTAGGAGACGACAATGGACGTATTCACCACCGAAGTGCTCGCGATGGCGCGAGACCTCACCAGCCCGCTGTTCACCGAGGACGGCGAGCAGAACACGATGTTCAGCAACACGGCAGCGTTCTGGGACGGCGTCGCCGGCCTGCCGCTGAAGAACCAAGAGCACGCCGCGTGGCACGCGGCCGGCGTGCTGTTCGCAGAGGAAGTGCACAACGTGCAGCAGGGGGGATGCCGGTGAGCTACCAGCAAACCATTGCCACCATCGCCCCTCACGTACCGGCCCGCGCGGTCGAGGCGTGGATGCGCGCCGAGCACGGAACCCTCGACGCGCTGTCGTCCGGCCAGTTCCGCGCGGCGGCGTTGGCAGCCGCTGAGTGCGTGCTGGCCGACCCCGCCACCACCGACGCGCTGGTCGCGTCCTACGGCCTGTGATGCGGTCCGTGGCAGTGCCGACCAGTTGGCCGTTCCCCGGCCCGCGTGCGGCACCGCCAGCCCCGCAGAAACCGCGCCGCCCGCGGCGCACCTACACCTACAAGGTGCCGCCGGAACTGCGGCACCTATTCGAGCCGGATCGGCTCAACGACGACGGGAGCTTCAAATGATTGATTACATCACCCCCCAGCAGCGCATCGCCGCTGCGACAAGCCTGGAAGCGAAACGCGCGGCCAGCGTCGCGCACCTGCGGTCGATTGGCCGCTACATCGTGGACCCGCACTGCGCCTGGCGGCCCCGCCCGGCCGCCTGCGCGGACGTCCGGCTCACGTGGGCGGAGGCGCGGGAGCGGGAAGGGGGCGTAGATGCTTGACCTATTCGAGCCACGCACGGTCACGATCATGGGCGGCGACCGCCGACCGGGCGAGCGCATGCCCGCGCTGTCGGAGGCGCTCAAGCCGCAGCCTGCGCCAGATCTGGTGATCGAGAAGAACATCCCGCCGCCGGTCAACATTCCCGGCATTCGTTCGCGCGCACGCATCGCCATCGAGTCGCTGGAGCCGGGTGATTCGGTTCTGATTCCGTCGCAGATCAGCCCGGCATCGTCCGTTCGGATGATGATTCAAGGTGCGCGAAAAGCGAACCCCGGCCGGGCGTTCACCGCTCGTTCTGAGCGCGGCGGGTTGAGGGTCTGGAGGGTAGATTGATGAACTCGCCCATCCCACCCGGCACCTTCTGCATGCGCTGCCAGTTCCGTCTGGCGACCCGCCGCATCCGCAGCGCGACGGGCCGCTCGCAGGTTGCCTGCGACCAGTGCGCTGAAAAGGCAGCGCACTCGTGGGTGAAAATCAAGCAACGAAGGGAGGAAAAGTGACGATTCGAGCATACCTGATCACGCTCCGCGGCCGCATCCGCGAAGCTCTGGTCCCCGACCTGCGGGCGCTGCGTGAGGAGAACGCGCGGCTGCGGGGGGATGCGGCAGACTTTCACATGGCCTACCGCATGAAGTGCGACGAGGAAACGAAAGCTCAAGCGGTGAAGGTCGAGAGGCTGCGGGCTGAACTGGCGCGGCTGACGACGCTGCGGCCTGCGAATGAGTGGGACGGCGAAACGTACGTCCTGTGGTGGCGCGATTGGGACGATGCCGGGTGGGTCATTGATTCGGTCAGCGATTCGCAGGAGTCGGGCTGGTGGACGCCGGTTTTTGATGCGTCGCTCCCCGCCCTGAAAGGGACGAAATGACCGACCGCAAACCAAAATTAAAACTCACCAGAGAGCAGGGCTGGGGATGGAACGACCTAATGGTCATCGCCGCGTTTCGGTATTGTTGTGGGCGCTCGACCTATGTCGTTGGCGTCTGCGCGGACTGGCTGGTCAATATCTGGCCCATGCTTTCCGAGAACACGCGGGCAGTAATCCAGCGCGAATTGGAAGCAGACTTTGCAAGCGACGACCAAGCACGCGCCGCAAAGGAAAACTACAAGCCACTTGGCTGGGACTGCGACCGGAAAGAATGGGAGCGCGTAAGGGCGCTATGGAAGGAGACGAAATGAAAACAAGCGAAAGGCTGCTATCGGCGGTCGTCGATTTACAGCATTACGTGAAGCATTCTCATGACTCTGCAACCTGCGCCGCGTGCCCGCGATGGGATGAACTGCAGCAAGCGGCAGTCGCCGCCGTGGACGCGCTGTCCGCCGCCGATCTGGCCGCTGCTGCGTACAGGGATCGCGCCGACCGTTCCGCAGCCAAAATGCATGCCGAGATCGAGAGGCTGCGGGAGGATGCGGAGCGGTATCAGTGGTTGCGTAACCGAGTGCCAGCAGATGTTCTTAATGGGCGCGGCCCCAGCGCGGGCGTCTGGTGCGACATGGACAACGAACTGGGCGATCTTGTTCTCGTGACCGGCGACGATCTGGACGCAGAGGTAGACGCCGCCCTCGCCAAGGAGAAAGCATGAGCGGAATCGAATCTCTCGGCGTTGCGCTTCTGGCGCTTGCCGTGTCTGCGTTGGGCGCAAAGACCGGCTGCGAAGCGGACCCTATGGATGTGGCGCTGCTTGTTGGCCTGTCGGTGACGGCGGGCTATGTGATGAGGGGACTGGTATGACCGCCGCCGACCTGATCGAAATGTGCGCGAAAGCTGCGATCCAGGCGGGCATCGACGCTTGCGATACCTACGGGATCAATGCCGAGTGCATCCAGACCGGAGAACGCGCAGCAGAAGCCATCCGCGCCCTGATCCCGGAGTACGGGGATGGGGTGGTGTGCGAGGCGGTGCCGGTGACTCACACGCATGACGGCGACTCGCTGGACATGGTGCCCCTCTACCGCGCGAAGGAGACGAAATGACCCGCGACGAGTTTCAACAGATGTTGGATCAACACGGCATCGTGTTCGTTGGCGATGCTGCGTGGCGCGTTGCACAGATTGTTGCAGCTGCCGAGCGTGAGGCGTGTGTGCAAGAGATCAGTGAAGTGCGTGAGTGCATCTGGGACTTGCACGATGAGGTGATCAAAGAAACCGCCCGCAACGTCTGCGGCAACCTCATCATCCGTATCCGCGCAAGGGGGCAAGCATGACAGACCCAGACATCTGCTGCCACGGCGATTGCCACCAGGGCCGCGAATGCCCGCTGGTCGACGAGTACCGCGAGCCCGAGGCGATCGACGGTGTTCCCCTTCCTGCTCGGGCTCGGTTGCGGAATGGCCGCAGCCGTGGTCATCGCAACGGTCATCCTGCGGCTACCGTGATCCGCCCGTCTCAGGCAGAATCGCGGGCGCCATGTCCCGCAACCGCGAAACCGTCGAGGTTCAGATCCCGGCCATGCTGGCCGTCGGGCAGCGGCCGGACGTCCTCATCTGGCGTCAGCAGGCCGGCCTGTTCCGCGCCTACGACAACCCGCGGCGCGTGGTGCGCGTCGGCATCCCTGGCGCGTCCGACGCGATGGCGATCGTCGCGGTCACCATCACCCCGGACATGGTCGGCCAGACGCTCGGCGTCGCCGTAGCGCCGGAATTCAAGACCACCGACGGCCGCCAGCGCGCCGCCCAGCGCGACTACCAGCGGGCCGTCGAACAGCGCGGCGGGCTCTACGTGGTCTGCCGATCCCCAGACGATCTCACCCAAGCCATCGAACACTTGCAGCACAACGGCCAGCGGGCGGTGCCCTAACACCCGCAGGCAGCGACGACACCCGGCTCGGTCTGGCCATGCCCAGTCGGGTTCCTCCCGGGTCGAGGCCCGGCTCGGGCGCTGCCACTTCGCTACCAACTACGCATTGAGGAACGACATGCCAGACGAGGCAGATCTCGCAAATGAACAGGCCGAACGCCACCTCGAGGCCACACGCAGCAAGCGGCGACCTGTTCTCCCCATCACCGGCCAGTGCTACAACTGCGGCGAGTCCATTGGCGCCCGCGAGTTCTGCGACGCAGACTGCCGCGACGACTACGAGCGGCGCGAGCGCGTCGGGAAGCTCTCCGGCTGACACAGCCAGCGAGGCGTGGCGACACGCCTGCGAGGTACGCGCGGTCGCGGTGATGCATGACGATCGCCGCGCCGCGCACCTGCAAGGCGCGCACCGCAAGCGCACCGGCGGCGCCCGCCAGTTGGCGCTGGACGTCGCCGATGCCATCCGCATCGCCGCATTACCCGATCACGCCGCTCGCCGCGAACGGCTGGCCGTCATCGAGCGGCTCGACGGACCCGAGCGCGCCGCATTGATCCGCTCGGCCGCCTGGGCCGTGATGCGAGCCGGGTAGCCTCGCCCGCGATGCTTTACGGAATCAATACTCCCGGGCATGATTCGCCCGCGATTCTTTACTAGGTAAATGCCTGCCATGACGCACACAGAACGGAAGCACCGGTTCGATCGACTGTTCGCCTCGATCGACGCACCCAGTAACGCGGCCCGCGTCCGACGCGTCTGCGAGCTCGTCGGCGTCAAGCCTGGCACGGTGTACATCTGGCGAATGAAGAAGCCCCCGGCGGTGCCGTCCGTGCGGACGCTTGAGCTCCTGCAGATCAAGCTCGCGCGGGAGGCCGAATGAATCAGCCCGCATTCCCTGCTGAACTCTCCGGTCGCGCGCAGTGGCTAGTCTGGCGCCTGGTCGACAAGCCCGGGCAGAAGAAGCCCGCGAAGATGCCCTACTACGCCGACGGCGGTATCCGACAAGGCGTGCAGGGTAGCCCCGAGGATCGCGCCCGGCTGGTCACCCTCGAGCAGGCATGGGACGCCGTCGGGCGCCTCGGAGCCGACGGGCTCGGTTTCGCGTTCCTGCCCGGCGACGGGCTGATCGGAATCGACCTCGACGCGGTCGACCGCACCGAGCGCGAGCCGCTCACCGAGCGCATCCTCACCGCGTGCTGCACGTACGCAGAATGGTCGCCGTCCGAACGCGGGATCCATATCATCGGCCGGGGCACGGCGAAGACGATCAAGTCCAACGAGATCGGCGTCGAACTGTTCTGCGGCCGGCAGTTCTTCACGATGACCGGTAACGCGCTGCAGCATGCTTCAATCCGCCCCGACGTCCAGCCGATCGCCGACGGCGCGATCCAGCTGATCACCGACGCCGTGCTGGCCGCGCGCACCCGACCGGCGCCCGCACCACCACCGATGCCCGCCACGGCGGCGTCAGCAGCCCCACAGGCGCGCGTTGGCGGCTCGGTGGACCGATACGTCACCCGAGCATTCGACGCGGCTGTGGAGCGCGTGAAGATCGCCGCCGAGGGCGGGCGCAACGACACGCTCAACCAGGAGGCCTATGGGCTCGGCCGCCTGCTGCATACCGGCCTGCTCTCCGAGCACCGCATCGTCGCCGAATTGACTCAGGCCGCAGCCGCCTGCGGGCTGCCGGCCGGCGAGGCCGCCGCGACCATCCGGTCGGGGCTCACCGCTGGCGCACAACAGCCGCGCGTGATCGAGGAACGGTTCGACCGGCGATCGGTTGACCCAAGCGCTGCAGCACCGGCCAGCGTGGACCCGACGACCGGCGAGATCCTGCCGCCGCCCGCCGCCAACGACAACGCGCCGGTGGACTTCGGGGCCGTGGACTGGCTGCGCCCGTTCCCCGACACCGACAACAAGGGCAAGCCGCTGGCGACGATCGCGAACGTGCTGGAGGCCTGCCGCCGCCTGCGCGTCACCATCCGCTACAACGTGATCGCGAAGGAGGTCGAGCTCATCATCCCGGGCGCCGGGTTCTCGATCGACAATCAGGCGAACGCCTCGCTCGCGTGGCTGATCTCGGCGCTCGAGAAGTTTCGGGTGCCCACCGGCAAGGTGGACGAGTATGTCACCTACCTCGCCGACCAGAACCCCTACAACCGGTGGCGAACTGGATCACCAGCCAGCCGTGGGACGGGCAGTCGCGGTTCGATGCCCTGCTCCACACCATCTGCTGCGAGGCCGAGGAGGACGATCCGGCGGTCGCGCGGCGCAAACGGTCGATCCTGCTGCGATGGATGATCTCGGCCGTCGCCGCGGCGTTTCGCCCCAACGGCGTGTCGGCGCACGGCGTGCTGGTGATGCAGGGCGAGCAGTACCTGGGCAAGACGGCGTGGTTCAAGAGCCTCGTCCCGGCCAGCCTAGGCGTCATTCAGGACGGGATGCTGCTCAAGGCCGACGACAAGGACAGCGTGAAGCAAGCCGTGAGCTTCTGGCTGGTCGAGCTCGGCGAACTGGACGCCACGTTCAAGCGGTCGGACATCGCGCAACTGAAGGCGTGGCTGACCCGCGACAAGGACGTCCTGCGGGCAGCCTATGCGCGCCGGGAGTCGAAGTACGCGCGGCGCACGGTGTTCTTTGCGAGCGTGAACCCCCGCCAGTACCTGCACGACCCGACCGGCAATCGGCGCTACTGGACGCTGTCATGCGTCGGGCTGAACCATCAGCACGGGTTGAACATGCAGCAGGTCTGGGCCGAGATCTACCAGGCGCACTACCAGCAGGGCGAGTCCTGGTACCTCACGCCGGAGGAGATGGCCGACCTGAACGAGGCGAACAAGGCGCACGAGGTGCTCGACCCGGTACAAGAGCGGCTGACCAGTCACTACAGATGGGACGAGCCGGAGTCGCTCTGGAGGTGGATGACCGCGACCGAGGTGATGCTCGAGATGGGGTTCGACCGGCCGTCGCGGGCCGACGTCACGAACTGCGGCCAGCTGGTCGGCGACCTGAACAGCGGCCAGCGGCGCCGCAGCAACGGGCGAAACCTGCTGCGGATGCCCCCGAAACCCCTGCCAGGGGCGTAGGTTGCACTGGGTTGCACTGGTGGTTACCCTGACCAAAAAGTGTTTAAAATCAACGTGTTCTCTATATAGTAGTGTATAGTGTAGTGTAGTGTATGTATGTATATATAGGAAGGGTTGCCGTGAGTACACGAGGGCTCTAATAGCACTCCGGCACTTCGTACACTGGTTGCACTGGATACACTGGTTGCACTGCCTGCTGGCAGAAACGGAGGCGCCATGTTCAAAGTCGAAGTGGATCAAGACGCGCTGCAGCGCATTCAGGCGCAGATCAACGAGTTCAGTCCGCGCAGGTTTCGAGGCGCGGTCGCGACGGCGCTGACGCGGACGGCGAAAGCGGTGCGCGACAAGCTCAAGGAGAAGGCGCCTGCGGACATTGACCGACCGACACCATTTACCATGCGGACGTTCTTTTTTCGCGGGGCGAACGCGAACAAGCTCGAGGCGCGCGTCTGGTTCGGCAATGAGTACGGCGAGGGCGGCGAGAAGGGTCGATTCCTGACGCCGATCGTCGAGGGGGCCGGGACGCGGCGATTGAAGCGATTTGAGCGTGCACTGATGAATGCAGGCGTGATGCCGCCTGGGACGTTCGCGGTGCCCGCCTCCGGCGCCAGGCTGGACGCCTACGGCAACGTGCAACGCTCGCAGATTGCCCAGATCGTGTCGCAGGTCGGCACCGAGCTCACCGCGGGCTATTCGCGCACGCTGCGGCGCAGGCCGGGCGAATCAAATAAGCGGTGGGGCACGCGCAGGAAGCAAGCATTCGGCAAGGCCGGCGGCCAGTACTTTGCGGTGCGCCAGAGGCGCGGGAAACTTCGCCCTGGCATCTACCTTGCCAAGGGGAGATATTTCGGCGCGTCGCTGGGCTATGGGCGCAGCGGTCAGATTTCGCTGGTGCTCGCGTTCGTGCCGAGAGTGAGCTATCGCAAGCAGTTCTACTTCTACGAGATTGCGGAGCAGGTATCGCAGCGCGAGTTCGGGAAGCAACTTGAGATCGCCGTCGAGCAATCGGCCGCTAGGCTGGCAGCGAAAACCAGCGGGTCAGTCTTTCGCACGAACCCCTGAACATGGCGCAGTCTTTCGCACGAACCCCCGAACCTGACCGCCAGCTGACCTTGATGCGTCGCAGCATGTCAGCCAATCGACCAAAACCTGCCGATCGCGTCTGATGCCGGACAGTCTTTCGCACGAACCCCCGAATCCGCCCCAGTCTTTCGCACGAACCCCCGAATGTAAGTGCTTACTAACCATGGTGCGGCGCACAATGTCAGCCAGCGGGCATAAAAAGTAAGTGCACACTAACGTACGCACGCCATCCGGCCGGCCTGGGGGACCGGTAGACGAGCGCACGCCATCCGGCCGGCCTGGGGGACCGGTAGACGAGCGCACGCCATCCGGCCGGCCTGGGGGACCGGTAGACGAGCGCACGCCATCCG
>Ga0214921_10001898_pt1 | contig 35008 bp, 34 predicted proteins | sample LL1505_MetaG_FD_177992 | JGI IMG/M metagenome (GOLD analysis project Ga0214921, IMG submission 177992) | Freshwater microbial communities from Lake Lanier, Atlanta, Georgia, United States - LL-1505 | ecosystem: Environmental > Aquatic > Freshwater > Lake | place: USA: Georgia | collected... | reverse complement strand
GCCGCTGGCGCGGACTGAATGCCGGACGCTCAGACGGGGGTGGGGCTGCGCGCGCTTGTCTTAGGCGCAAGCGGCGCGATTGGCGGCGCCTTGGTCACTGCCTTGCGGCAGGACGGACGCTTTGCTACGGTGCTCGCCTTATCGCGAACCAGTACGCCCGGATTTACCCTGGAGTCGGAGGCCAGCATAGCAAGGTGCGCGCACGAGGTCGCGCAGGGCGGTCCGGTCCATTGGGTGGTTGACGCCACCGGGGCACTAGAGATCGACGGCCACGGACCAGAAAAGCGACTCGAGGCGCTGAATGCAGCCGCGCTGGCCCGCGCATTTGAAGTCAACGCCATCGGCCCGGCACTGCTGATGAAGCACTTTATTCCCCTGTTGGCGCCCGATCAAGCCACCGTATTTGCGACCCTTTCGGCCCGCGTGGGCAGCATTGAGGACAACCACAAGGGCGGTTGGTACGGCTACCGTGCCGCCAAGGCGGCGCGCAATATGCTGCTGCAGACGGCCGCGATTGAAGCCCACCGCCGCCGCCCGTTGGCGGTGTTTGCCGCCTTGCAGCCGGGTACGGTGCGTTCTGGCCTGAGCCAGAGGTTCGTGCCGCCTGAGGACGCGATGCCACCCGAAGACACAGCCATGAACCTGGTGCACGTGCTGGGCCAACTTCGTCCGACCGGGCGCGCGCAGTTTGTGGACTACCGAGGCACTGCGATTCCTTGGTAGGCGCCCTTCAAGTAGGGGCTCTTTAATTCAGCGCCGCCGCCGGTCGGCTGTCAAACCCGGCACAGGCGCGTTAGGTCCACAGGTCGACAATGCAGAGGCTCCGTCGTTTTGCCGGGGCTCAGCCACTCGCACCCCACTATCAATGTCCACCTCTGATCCCGCCCCCGTGCCACTCCGCGAGCCGCTGCCCCGGGTACTCTGGTCGCTGTTGTTCGGCAACTTTGTGATCGGCACCGGTGTCATGGTGGTGCCAGGCACCCTCAATGACATTGGCACCTCGCTTGCGGTCTCGGTCGCTGTGGCGGGTCAGTTGATTACCGCGGCGGCCTTGATGATGTTTGTCGGGGCGCCTTTGCTGGCCAGCGTGGTAGCGGGGTGGGACCGGCGCCGCCTGCTCGCGCTGTCCATGCTGTGGTACGCCGTATTTCTGGGCCTGAGCGCGCTGATGCCGGATTTTGGCTCGCTGTTGGTGGTGCGGGTTCTCGCGGTCATCTCGCCCGCGATCTTCACCCCTCAGGCAGCGGCGTGTATCGGGCTGCTGGTGTCCCCGGCGCAGCGGGGCAGGGCCATCACCTTTGTTTTTTTGGGTTGGTCGGTCGCCTCGGTGGTGGGCATGCCGCTGGGGGCCTGGATTGGCGGCACCTTGGGGTGGCGCGCGTCGTTTGGATTCGTGGCATTGCTGAGTTTTTTCAGCGCTGCGTGGGTATGGCGCAGTTTGCCGGACGGTATCCGCCCCCCGGCCTTTTCTCGGGCGGCTTGGGGGGAAACCCTGCAGTCGCGCGCCCTCATGCTGTGCGTGGTGGTGACCTTGCTGTATTCGGCCGGGCAGTTTGTGCTTTTTTCTTACTTTGCGCCCTATTTCAAGCTGCACTTACAGGCGACACCCCTGGCGTTGAGCCTGTTGTTTGCCTGTTTCGGTGCGTTTGGCTTGTTGGGCAACGTGGTGATGTCGCGTCACATTGACCGCATTGGCGCGTCCCGGGCCGTGATGTGGGCGGTCGGCAGCATGGCGTTGAGCCTGCTGTTGTGGCCGTTGGCGAATACGATGGCGCTGGCCGCCTTGGTCTGTGTGCCCTGGGGCTTGGGCTGTTTTGCGTCCAACTCGGCGCAGCAGGCGCGTCTGGTCGGTATTGCGCCCGCGCTCGCCTCGGGTTCGATCGCCCTGAACAGCGCGGCGATGTATGCCGGGCAGGCGCTCGGGGCGGGAAGTGGCGGGTGGTTGATCGCCCAGGGCAATATGGACGATCTGCACTGGTTTGGCCTGCTAGGCCTGCTGGCCGCTATGGGTATGAGCGCCTGGGCCTCCAGGCAGCCGCCGCACCAATTTCGTTAGGCGGCGTTGCCGCCGTCATCAGAAGTTAATGGGCAGCGGCTTGGGCAGTTTGTCATCCAAATACAGGCTGTATTCGTCCCACACGCCAGCGCCGTAATGCTGGTCGCACAAGGCTTCGATCTCGTCTAGGGTGCTGAAAACGGTGCTGAACATCCGGTCATAAAAGAACGGCTCGTCGGTGTGCTCGCCCGGGCGAACTTCGATGTGGTAGCCATGCACCCAGACCCGCTTGCCCGCGTGCTTGGCCTCGAACGCGGCGCGGCGCTTGAAAAACTCGGCCTCCTCATATTCATCGTCACTCAGACGGCGCAGGTGGTACGCGTTGCCGTGCAGCGGGTGGGCGGGGTCGAGCTGAAGGTCCACCATTTCCCAGATCGGTGAAATCTGGCTGGCCACGTTGGCCAGCTCTTCGGGGCTGATGTCCCCCTCCCAGTGAACGACGTCGATACACCGGGAATGACCGACTTCGCCGTCCCAAATGCTGGCGCTGTGTTTCATGGTGGCGGGGTGGGGAACCGTGGTCTTTTTCATGGTGAGGTCGGGTCGCTGCTGTAATCGCTGGCGCGGGTGGAAAACGTTTCAGGCTGGCAGTCTAACGCCCGGAGGCATTTTTGGTCAGGCGCTTTATGATCGAAATTTTTAGAACATCGGGGAGCATGAAAAAGGTTCGTTCGTTTTGGGGGCAGGTGGTGCGCAGCGGGCTGATCTTTGCCGTTTGCGCAGCCGTCCTGGGCGCCTCAGTTTCCTTTTGGTGGCTGGGTTCGCCCCTGCGACTGGCTACGCCTTTGGTGGAGTTATCCATTGAACCCGGCACCAGCCCCCGCGAAGTGGCGGTGGTCGTAGCGCGCGCCGGCGTCGATGTGCAGCCCACCTTGTTGTATTGGTGGTTTCGATTCTCCGGGCAGGCGCGGCAGATTCGGGCGGGCAGTTACGAGCTGCAAGGCGATGTCAGCCCGCGCAGCCTGCTTCAGAAGATCGTGCAGGGTGACGAAGCGTCAAGAAGCGTCACCTTGGTGGAGGGCTGGACCTTTCGGCAAGTCCGCGAGGCACTGAAACGGGCTGAAAGTCTGAAACAGGAGTCCGCTGCGTGGACCGAAGCCCAGGTCATGCAACAGCTTGGGCGCCCTGGGTTGGCGGCCGAGGGGCGCTTCTTTCCGGACACCTATACCTACTCCAAGGGCGCAAGTGACATGGCGGTGCTGCAGCGTGCGGTTCGAGCGATGGATGCGCGCCTGAACCAGGTTTGGGAACATCGCAACCCTGCCGTGCCGCTGAAAAGCCCTGACGAGGCGCTCATTTTGGCCAGCATCATCGAAAAAGAGACGGGCCGAACCAGTGATCAGGGACAAATTTCGGCCGTATTTCACAACCGTCTGCAATTAGGCATGCGCCTTCAGACCGACCCCACGGTCATTTACGGATTGGGCGACGGCTTTGATGGAAATTTGCGCCGGTCGCACCTGTTGGCAGATACGCCGTTCAATACCTACACTCGGACCGGTCTGCCGCCCACTCCCATTGCCATGCCCGGGCGCCAGGCGCTGCAGGCAGCCGTGCACCCGGCGGCGTCCAAAGCCTTGTACTTTGTCGCGCGGGGAGACGGCAGTAGCGTGTTCAGTGAGACGCTGGACGCGCACAATCGGGCGGTAAATCAATACCAGCGCGGAAAATAACCGCCACCTATTCAGCACGCACACCCATGAACGGTTTATTCATCAGCTTTGAAGGCATAGACGGCGCCGGCAAGTCCACCCATATTGCGGCGCTGGCCAAAGCCTTTGAGGCGCAGGGCAGGGTGGTGACGTTGACGCGAGAGCCTGGCGGAACGCCACTTGCCGAGGCCGTGCGCGCCATGGTGCTGAATGACCCCATGGACCCGCTGACCGAGTCACTGCTGGTTTTTGCAGCCCGCCGAGACCATATTCACCGGGTCATTGCCCCTGCCTTGGCCCAAGGCCATGTGGTGGTGTGCGATCGCTTCACGGATGCGACCTTCGCGTATCAGGGGGCAGGGCGGGGCTTTGATTGGGAGGTGTTGCGCATGTTGGAGCGCTGGGTGCAAACCCCAGAGGTCGGCGGTGGTGCCGATCACCCTGACGGGCGGGCGTTGCTGCAGCCCGACCTCACGCTCTGGTTTGACCTGCCCGCTACGGTGGCGGCGCAGCGACTCGCCGGTGCGCGGGTGCCCGACAAATTTGAGTCCCAGCCCAGCGCTTTCTTTGAAAAAGTATCTGGGGGGTATGCCCGCCGGTTGCAGGAACATCCGCAGCGTTTTGCCCGTATCCATGCCGATCAGAGCGCTGAGGGCGTCTGGCAGGAGGCGCTGAATGCGGTCCGTAGCAAGGGCTTTTTGCCATGACGGCTGCGATCTCCGATCTTGACGCCAACGCGGCGCCGCCCTCCGCGCTGGCCCCTTGGATTGCGAGCCAGACGGCCGAGCTGCTGGCCCAGCGGGGCCATGCCTGGTTGTTGATGGGGCCCTCGGGCTTGGGGCAATACAGCTTGGCCCTGGAGTTGGTGCGCGCCTGGCTTTGCGAGCGCCCGAGCCCAAGCGGTGCGTGCGGTCAGTGCGGCAGTTGCCATGCGATCGCGGTGCGTACCCATGCCGACCTGTGCGTCCTGATGCCCGAGACTTGGATGATGGGCCTGGGCTGGCCCTTGAGCGAGCGGGCCCAAGCGGAGATCGATGACAAAAAACGCAAACCGAGCAAAGAAATTCGGATTGATGCGATGCGGGATGCCGTGGAGTTTTCGCAACGCACGAGCGCGCGCGGGCGGGGCAAAGCCGTGTTGGTCTTTCCGGCCGAGAACATGAACCACATCACTGCGAACGCCCTGCTCAAAACGCTGGAGGAGCCGCCCGGAGACGTCAGGTTCGTGCTGGCGAGCGAGTCGGTGCACCAGTTGTTGCCGACCATTCGAAGCCGATGCCTGGGACACACCATGCGTTGGCCCGAACCCAGCGCCAGCCTGCAGTGGCTGAGCTCACAGGGCGTGGGCGACTTGGCCGCCCGACAGGCGCTGCTGGCCACCGGCGGGCGTCCGCAAGACGCGCTGGCTTTTGCACAGTCAGGACTGGATCCAGCCGCCTGGTCTGGGTTTTCAAAGGCCATGGCGCGCGGCGATGTGGCCTGGGTGCGCGATTGGAGCCCCTCAGAACTGTTGGCGACGCTCCAAAAGCTGTGCCACGACCTGCTGGCACGGAGCGTGGGCGCCGAGCCGCGCTACTTTGCCGCCGCCGATTTGATTGCGGGCCCCCCATTGAGTTCACTGACGCAATGGAGCCAGGCGCTGAGTGCTCAGCAGCGCACCATTGACCACCCGTTTAACCCCGGTTTGCTGTTGGAGTCCTTGGTGAGCCAAGCGCAGCGCGTGTTGTCACCCTCGCGCCCGTCTGCGCGCTAGGCTTTTTCGCCACTTTTGAGAGTCCTGACCATGTCTACTGAACCCACAGCCGCCATTCCCGCCGCATCGGTAGGGTGGTCCGACTCGATGTTGAGCCCTTCGACATCGCGGCCCAGCGTGATGCAGCTCACCATCAAGGACCGCACCGCGCTGCACGCGGCCTATATTCCTGCCTTCAAAGACGGCGGCATTTTCAGCACTACCAGCCGGGAATACGCCTTGGGCGACGAGTTGTATGTGTTGCTGACCCTGCCCGATGATCCCCAGCGCCACGCGATTGCGGGCATCGTGGCCTGGATTACGCCGGAAAATACGCCCTCGGGTCGAACCCAGGGGGTGGGCATCCGGTTCCCTAGCGATCAAAAATCCGTTTTGTTAAAAACCAAGATTGAGGCGATGCTGGGACCTTTGTTGCTGTCCGACCGGTCGAGCCAGACGCTCTGAGCGGGGCTTGTTGGTATGTTCACGGACTCCCACTGCCATTTGAATTTCGCGGAGCTGAAGGGCGCGCTGCCTGAAATCCGTGAGGCGATGGCGCAGGCTCAGGTCACGCGGGCCTTGTGCATTTGCACCACCCTGGAAGAGTTTGCCGATGTGCACGCTTTGGCGCTGGGGTTTGACAATTTTTGGTCCACGGTGGGTGTGCATCCGGACAACGAAGGGGTTCAGGAGCCCGCACTGACTGACCTGCTGGAGCGGGGCACGCTGCCGCGCGTGGTGGCGGTGGGGGAGACCGGATTGGACTATTACCGGTTGAATGGGCGCACTGTGGCCGATATGGAGTGGCAGCGAACCCGTTTTCGCACCCATATTCGTGCAGCACAGACCTTGAACAAGCCGCTCGTCATCCACACCCGAAGTGCCTCGGACGACACCTTGGCCATTTTGAAGGAAGAGGGCGAAGACGGGCGCGTGGGGGCGGCGGGCGGTGTCTTTCACTGCTTCACCGAAACGGCCGCCGTGGCCCAGGCAGCACTGGAGCTGGGCTTTTATATTTCCTTTTCGGGCATTTTGACCTTTAAATCGGCCCAAGACTTGCGTGATGTAGCGTCCTGGGTGCCGATGGACCGCATGCTGATTGAGACCGACAGCCCCTATCTCGCTCCCGTGCCCTACCGAGGAAAATCCAACAATCCCTCCTACGTGCCGTACGTGGCCAGGCAAATTGCGGCCCTGCGCGGCTGCAGCGTCGAAGAGGTTGCCGAGGTGACCAGCGCCAATTTCAGCCGTCTTTTTTCGGAAATTGCGGCATGAATTGCCTTACAAAACACCTGAGATATGTTTTCTATCTCATTGTTTTTATTGGTTATTCTTGTGCAAGTGCGGGTTCCTACGACGATTTCTTTCAGGCGGTCGGCCGGGACGATGATGCCAAAGTCAGTCAGCTTTTGGCACGGGGCTTCGACGTCAATACGGTAGATCCCGCCGGGGCGCATGGCCTCCTGCTGGCGATCCGGGCGCCATCGCCCAAGGTCCTTGGCGTGCTGCTGAAGGCTCGGGGGCTGAAGGTGGAGGTTCGTAACGCCAAAGATGAAAGCGCATTGATGCTGGCGGCGCTGGCCGGCATGCGCGAGGTGTGCGAGCGTCTTATCGCGCTGGACGCCGATGTCAATAAAACGGGCTGGACGCCATTGCATTACGCCGCCAGCGGTGGGCACGATGCGGTGATTCAGCTTTTGCTCGCGCATTACGCCTATATTGACGCCGAATCTCCCAACCAGACCACGCCTTTGATGATGGCCGCCATGTACGGTAGCGTGTCCAGCGTCAAACTGCTGCTGGATGCCGGTGCGGATGCGACATTGCGCAATGCGTTGGGGCTCAGTGCACAGGACTTTGCTCAACGTGGCGGGCGGATGGATTCCTTTGAGCTGATTGCTGCGCGGCTGCGGCGGGCAACAAGCAACTGAGTGGGCGGTTTTCTTTTATTAAGAGCCCGATCTACTTCATACGATGTATATTATGTTAATAAGGCGAAGGAAGCCTTGCAGACCCGCTGAAGCCTCTTTAGTCGCTTAGGCTTTTACGCTAGGGCTCAGGGCCATTAAGCTCAAAATCTCAAACAGCATCTGGGCACCCGCTTGTGCGGTGTTGGTGCTCGCGTCATATTGAGGCGCGACCTCAACCACATCGCCCCCGACGATATTCAGGCCCCTGAGACCATGCAAGATAGCCAGCGCCTCGCGGGTGCTTAGCCCGCCGATCTCGGGCGTACCGGTTCCCGGCGCAAAGGCCGGGTCGAGCCCATCTACGTCAAAGGTCACATAGGTCGGGCCGTCGCCGACCACCGCGAGCGCCCGACGGATGATCTCGTCCACGCCCAAACGCTGCACCTCTTCGGCGTGCACCACGGTCATGCCGGCGTCCTTGGAAAACTCCCATAGGTATTCCGAAGAGCCCCGAATCCCAATCTGGATGCAGCGTGTGGGGTCCAGCACCCCATCCAGCACGGCCAGCCTAAAAGGACCGCCATGGTGAAACCGGGTCTGGTCAAATTCGCCGCCGGTATCGCAGTGGGCGTCAATGTGCACCATGCCAATCGGACCACTTCGCCCCACGGCCTTCATGATCGGATAAGTAATCGAGTGGTCGCCACCGACGGTCAGGGGCAACACCCCTTGGTCCACGACCTGGTGGTACCAAGCCTCCAGATCTTCCATGCACATGGGCAGGCTGTAGCGGCTGCGAAACGGGACATCGCCCACGTCGGCGACGCGCAAGGCATGCACCGGGGCCACTTGCAGCACATGGTTGTAGGGACCGATGCGTTCAATGCTCCGAACCGCGCGCGGACCAAATCGGGCACCCGGCCGGTTACTGGCCCCCAAATCCATGGGCGCACCCATCAGCGCCACCTGTAAATCACCAAAATCAGGGGCCTTGGCATCGACGCTGCGCGCCGGGGCCGACAGCAAGGTCGGAATGCCTGAATACGGCGCGGCGCGCGTGCCGCCTTCCGAAAAAATCGTTTCGGCAACTTGTTTGAACAACGGATCGTGCATGTCCACTGCGTTGCCGCTGTACTTGGCGCGCAAGGCGGCTAGCTGTTCTTGATTCAATGGCATCGCAATTCCTCTCATGCATTCGGTTTGCCGGGGATGTTAGTGCAGCCGGGCCTGCGCCGTCTGGGGTCGCCGACTTTACAAACCAAGGGTTAGCCCTGCTTGGCCGCCCCGGAGCGCCGCTTATTCTTGCGGACACCTCTCCTCCCTCACTTATGCAAGGACGCTCCCCTCCGTGAATACCATCATTTATGAGCAAGTAGGCGGGGTGGCGACCGTCACGCTCAATCGGCCCGACGCCCTGAACGCCCTGTCCTGGGAGATGAATCACGAGCTTGCGGAGTTGAGCTCGCGCCTGGAGCTTGATGACACGGTGCGGTGTGTCGTTTTGCAGGGCGCAGGCGACCACTTCATGGCGGGCGGCGACATCAAAGGATTTAGCTCGGGCCCAAGCGACCCAGAGTCGCGCAAGATCGGGTTTGAGCGTGGCATTGCCGAGACCCACAGCATCGTCACCCGGCTCAAACGCATGCCCAAGCCGGTGATTGCGAGCGTGCATGGCGCAGTCGCGGGTTTTGGGGTGTCGTTGATGTGCGCCTGCGACCTGGTGGTGGCCGCGGACAACTGCTATTTCACCCTGGCCTACTGCCATATTGGCACCACGCCTGACGGTGGTGCCACCTACGCCCTGCCCCGCACCGTGGGCACCAAGCTGGCGATGGAAATCGCCCTGCTCGGCGATCGTTTTGACGCCGCCCGAGCCCTGCAACTGGGTTTGGTGAACCGGGTGGTGCCGGCCGCCCAGCGCCAAGAGGCCGCTGCTTCGCTGGCCGCCCGGCTGGCAAAAGGGCCGACCGCCGTATATGGCCGCACCAAAAAACTGATCAACGAGTCGCACAACCACACGCTGGCCGAGCAACTGCAGGCCGAGCAGGAAAGCTTTGTCGCCTCGGCGCTGGGGGCTGATTTTGCGGAAGGCGTTCAAGCCTTTGTGGAGAAACGCAAGCCCCACTTTGTCGGCCATTGATTTACTTTTGACCTCAGCCCTACCAGCACACTTATGAAAACTCTGATTACGGAAATGTTCGGCATTCAGCACCCCATCATCCAGGGTGGAATGCATTACGTCGGCTTTGCTGAGCTCGCCGCTGCAGTGTCCAATGCGGGCGGCCTCGGCATCATTACCGGACTCACCCAGCGCACGCCCGAGGCGCTGGCCGCCGAGATCGGTCGATGCCGCACCCTGACGGACAAGCCTTTCGGCGTGAACCTGACCTTCTTGCCCACGGTCAGCTCACCGGATTACCCGGGCTACATCCGGGCCATTATTGATGGCGGTGTGAAAGCCGTGGAAACGGCGGGCAACAACCCCCAAAAATGGCTCCCAGCGCTGCACGAAGCGGGGGTTAAGGTGATTCACAAATGCACCTCGGTCCGCCACGCCCTCAAGGCGGAGGCGATTGGTTGCGATGCCGTGAGCGTGGACGGCTTTGAGTGCGGCGGCCATCCCGGCGAAGACGACATTCCCAACTTTATTTTGCTGCCCCGTGCGGCAGAGACGCTGAAAATTCCGTTTGTCGCCTCGGGCGGCATGGCGGACGGCCGCTCACTGGTGGCTGCATTGGCACTGGGCGCCGAAGGCATCAATATGGGGACCCGCTTTATTGCCACGCAAGAGGCGCCGGTGCATGAGAAGGTCAAGCAAGCCATCGTCGCCGCCAGCGAACTCGACACCCGGCTTGTCATGCGCCCCCTGCGCAACACCGAGCGGGTGCTGCGCAATGCGGCGGTCGACCGCCTGCTGGAAAAAGAACGCGCCTTGGGCGCCAATCTCAAGTTCGAGGACATCATCGACGAGGTCGCCGGGGTCTATCCGCGCATCATGCAAAACGGCGACATGGAAGCCGGCGCGTGGTCTTGCGGGATGGTGGCCGGCCTGATTCATGATGTGCCCACGGTCAAAGAGCTGATCGACCGCATCATGCTGGAGGCCGAAGGTATTATTTACCGGCGCCTGGCCGGTTTGGGGCACGGTTAAGTCAGTGCACCGGCGTGCCGGCTAGGGTTCCTTGGTTGGGCCCTAAATATGGCCCCAGACCATCAAGGCATCCCGCCCCTGGGTGACCAGGTCAACTTTGGCGCCGACTGGCAGCAGCACTTTGGTCGCGACGTGGCCGAAGGGCAGCCCGGTGAGTATCGGCACCGTCAGCTGACTCCGAAGCCAGGCCACCACGCTGGCGAGTTTGAATCCTTTGTCGTGGGGGACCAGCTTGTAGTGGGTGAATTGGCCTAAAACAATGGACTTCTGTTGCGCCAGCACACCGCTGTGCAACAGCTGGGTAAGCATGCGTTCCAAACGGTAAGGGTGCTCGCCGACATCCTCCAAAAAAAGCACGCCACCCTTCACTTTGGGGAAGTAAGGACTTCCGAGGAGCGACACCAGTACCGCCAGATTGCCACCCCAGAGTTTGGCGTTTTGCACTGCCAGGGGGGTCACTGCCTCGGAAGCGGGTAGACGCCAGCCCGCGCCCTCCCCTTGTTCGAGCAGCAAATCGTCAAAGCAGGCCTGCATGATCTCGTCGGGGCCGTCGGGCGCGCCGAAGTCTTCGCCGAGCGCCGGGCCTTGCCAGGTAATGGAGCCGGTCTTGGCCAACACGGCCAATTGCAGCGCCGTGAAATCGCTGATACCGACAAACTGGGTTCCCGCTTCAATCGCTTTGGCAAGGGCGGCATAGGGCAAGGCGGGCAAGAGCCTCGTGAGCCCATAGCCACCCCGTGTCACCAGGGCCACATCGGCCCCGCTGGCCGCCGCTCGCGTGATGGCGGCCAGGCGCGTGGCGTCGTCTCCCGCAAAGCGGAGGTGGCTGCTCAGGGCGTCGGCATCGACTTCCACCTCATGGCCCAGCGCCCGCAAATGCTTAAGCCCGCGACGAAATGCCGCCTTGTCGCGCACTGCGCCCGAAGGCGAATAAATGTAAATGTGGCTCATAAATTTAATGGGGGTCAGATTCCAATGAACAGGTCAGGTCTCTGGGTGGAACAACGCCAGCGCGCGTCGGGCAATCGGGTCGCCGTGTTCCTGCACAAAATGCCCCGCCTGCGCTAACCGCATCACTTCGTTGCAGCCACGAATGGTGGATTGCAGCCCAAGCATGACCGGTTCACCCAGCACCGGGTCTTGTTGGCCAATGGCCATCAGGGTTTGCCCGGTCCAGTCACGCTGCCAAAAAACCTCCGCCCGGCGTGACACCTCGGCTCCGGGCGATTCGGTAAATTCGGGCACCATCGGAGGAAAAGCCCGCAAAGCCGCCCGGTGTCCGCGATCCGCAAAGGGGGCGTTATAGGCTTGCCATTCGGCCTCGGCCAGCTGCGGATTCCCCCGGGCAAAAAGGCGGCCTACATCAAACTCTGGATTTTTAGCGCACCACTCGCGCCACGCCAGAAAGCCGGGCGACAAGCGCTCGGTCCCGGTAGCCAGCGTGGTGTTCATCACCACCAGCCCCCGGTAGCGTTGCGCGGCCTCCATCGGCAAGGTCAGACCCAAGATGCCCCCCCAGTCTTGCACCACCAGCACCACATTGTTCAGGTCCAGGCGTTCGACCAGTTCAAGCAGCACCCGGCGATGGAAGTCAAATTGGTGGAAGGCATCCTTTTTGGGCTTGTCGCTTTTGCCAAAGCCAATCAGATCGGGCGCTACGACACGGTGGCCTGCGTCTGCGAAGACTGGAATCATCTTGCGGTACAGATAACTCCAGGCCGGGTTTCCGTGCAGGCACAGGTAAGTGGTGTGCGCGTCTGCGGGGCCCACGTCCAGGTAATGCAGGCGCAGCCCTTCTAGCGCGGGCAAATCGCTCACGTAATTTGGCGGCCACGGGTAGTCGGGGAGGTTGGCAAAACAGGCGTCGGGGGTGCGGACGGCGTCTTCGCGGACAGGACTCATGTTCAATCTTTTGGGTTTGAAAAAGCGCTGCAACACGGCAGTACAGTCTGCCGACAAGACCCCGCCCTGCACTTCCGTGTGGTGGTTTATCGTGTCATAGGCAAAGAGGTTGAGCGCCGAGCCCGCTGCTCCGGTGCGCGGGTCGGGCGCGCCAAAAACCACGCGTTTGAGCCGCGCGTGCACCATCGCCCCGCTGCACATGGCACAGGGCTCCAGCGTGACAAACAGCTCACAGCCGTCAAGGCGGTAGTTGCCTAGCACCTGAGCCGCCGCGCGCAAGGCCATGATTTCGGCATGGGCCGTGGGATCGTGCTGGCCAATCGGTGCGTTCCGTCCGGTCGCAATCACGACGCCGTCCTTGACCACGACCGCACCCACCGGCACCTCTGCGTCGTCGGCTGCGAGTGCCGCCTGCTGCAGCGCAAGCCGCATCCAATACTGGTCGGTCGTCTGGGCCTCAAGCATTGATAAGACCGGGCCGGCTCAGGCGCCCAAGCCCATTTGGCGCATCCACTGTCCCAGCGCCTGCTCGTCCGGGCTTCCGGCGTCGTAAACCTCGAGCATGCGAGCATGGGCCTCCGGACGATGCTGATTTACTTTAACTTTGCACTGCAAGCTAATGATTTTTAATGAAAAAGCGACAATTCCATTCAGCATTTTTTCGGTGTAATCGTGCGACAGGCCGCGCCACTGGTCTGCATACGCAGGCTCGTGGTCGCCAATGAGCTGCTTCAGTAGTGCATCTTTGGCAGGCTCGCCATCCAGAATTTCGGCCTGCACGGTGCAATGCACCGCCACATAGTTCCAGGTCGGAACCCGGACCAAGTCGGGATACACCTTGGGTGACATGTAGGCGTGCGGCCCCATAAAAGTGACCACCGCCTGCGGTCGCGCCGCCAGATACTTCCAATGGGGATTGCCCCGCGCGCAGTGCCCCAGCAGAGTGCCTAGCTCCGGGTTGTCGTCTTGGTCGGCCCACGCATCCAAGTGCAAGGGCAAATGGGTGACGAAGGGCAAGCCGGCTTCGTCAACAGAGATCAGCGAGGCGAATGGATGGGCGCGCATCAGTTGCGCGGCCACCGCCCTGTCCCTGACGTCAAACTGTGAGGGCATGTACATGGAGAGCTCCTAGGCGGCGTAACAAAACACTGCGAGCTTATTGCCATCCAGGTCGCGAAAGTAGGCGCCATAGAAGCCCTCGCCACGGGGACCCGGGGGGCCTTCGTCGCTGCCGCCAAGCTCCAAAGCTTTGGCATAAACCGCGTGAACCAGTTGCTGCGTCGCGACCGACAGCGCCACCATCGCGCCATTGCCGACGCTCGCCGGTTCGCCATCAAACGGGGTGTTGACCGCGAACATGGGCTGATCCGGCGCAATCCCCCACCCCATCCCGCGCGGCGTCTCATAAAAGCGCTTGGCCCCTAGTAAGCCGAGCAAGGTGTCATAGAACGCCACGGCACGTGACTTGTCATTGGTGCCGAGGCAGGTGTACCCGATCATAAAAGCTCCTGATACAGAGGTGAGAAATCAATGTTATTCCCACTCAATCGTCGCCGGTGGCTTGCTGCTGACGTCATAGGTCACCCGGTTAATGCCCCGCACCTCGTTGATGATGCGGCCCGACACTTTTTTGAGTAGCGAATAGGGTAATTCTGCCCAATCTGCGGTCATGAAGTCGCTGGTTTGCACCGCGCGCAGGGCCACCACGTAATCGTAGGTACGGCCGTCGCCCATCACGCCCACGCTTTTCACGGGCAAGAACACGGTAAACGCCTGGCTGGTGGCTTCGTACCAGTTTTTGGGCGTACCGCCTGCGCCCGCCACTTCGCCTGTCGCGGCTACGTAAGGGGTGGCGCGCAGTTCTTGGATGAAGATGGCGTCGGCGCGGCGCAGCAGATCGGCGTATTCCTTTTTTACCTCGCCCAAAATCCGCACGCCCAAGCCCGGGCCGGGAAAGGGATGGCGGTACACCATGTCGTGGGGCAAGCCCAACGCCACGCCGAGCTGGCGCACCTCGTCCTTGAACAGATCGCGCAGGGGCTCCAGGAGTTTGAGGCCCAGTTGCTCAGGCAATCCGCCCACGTTGTGGTGGCTCTTGATCGTGACGGCCTTTTTGCTCTTGGCGCCGCCGCTCTCGATCACGTCGGGGTAAATCGTTCCTTGGGCCAGAAACGTCGCTCCTTTGTGGCCACCGTTGCCAGCCTTGAGTTTCGCCGCCTGCTCTTTGAATACATCCACAAACAAGCCGCCGATGATCTTGCGCTTGGCCTCGGGCTCGCTGACGCCAGCGAGTTTGCCCAAAAACAATTCGCTGGCGTCCACCCGGATGACTTTGGCGTGCAGCTTGCCGACAAACATGTCCATCACCAGGTCGCCTTCGTTCAGGCGCAACAGGCCGTGGTCCACGAAGACGCAGGTCAATTGGTCACCGATCGCGCGGTGGATGAGCGCCGCCGCGACCGACGAGTCGACGCCGCCGGACAAGCCCAAAATCACCTCTTCGTCACCCACTTGCGCACGGATTTTGGCCACAGCGTCGACGACATGGTCGTGCATCACCCAGTCGGGACGCGCAGCGCAAATATCCAGCACAAAGCGGTTCAACAAGGCCTGGCCCTGTAAGGTGTGCGTCACTTCGGGGTGAAATTGCACCCCATAGAAATGCCGCGCTTCGTCGGCCATGCCGGCAATCGGACAGCTGGGGGTGCTGGCCATCAGCTTGAAGCCCGGGGGCAAGGCGGTGACCTTGTCGCCATGGCTCATCCAGACCTTGAGCAGGCCGTGACCTTCTGCGGTGGTGAGGTCGGCAATGTCCTTCAGCAAGGGCGTGTGGCCGTGTGCGCGCACTTCGGCGTAGCCAAACTCGCGGGTGTGGCCGCCCTCGACTTTCCCGCCCAGCTGCTGCGCCATGGTTTGCATGCCATAGCAAATGCCCAAGACCGGCACCCCGAGCGCAAAAACCGCGTCGGGCGCGCTGTCGGTGCTGTCCTCGTAGACGCTGGCGTGGCTGCCGGACAAGATCACGCCCTTCAGGCTGCCATCTGCGGCATACGCCCGCACCCACTCGTCGGTGACATCACAGGGGTGGACCTCGCAATACACATGGGCTTCACGCACCCGCCGCGCAATCAACTGGGTGACCTGCGAGCCGAAGTCAAGGATGAGAATTTTGGAGTGCTGCATGGAAATCGAAAGGACGGGATTGAAAACAAAAAGGGCGTCTGGAGGCAGACGCCCTGGGGCAAACAACAATTAACCGCAGGTCATGGTTCAGTCGGCCCGGTAATTTGGCGCTTCTTTGGTAATTTGCACGTCGTGTACATGGCTTTCGCGGATACCCGCCGTGGTGATTTCCACGAACTCGGCCTTGTTCTGCATCTCTTCGATGGTGGCGCAGCCGCAGTAGCCCATGCTGGCGCGAATGCCGCCAGACATCTGGAAGACGATGGAGACCATGGAGCCTTTGTAGGGGACCCGCCCTTCGATGCCCTCGGGAACCAATTTGTCGGCATTGGGGTTGCCGGTGCTCGATTCCTGAAAATAGCGGTCCGCGCTGCCTTGTTGCATGGCGCCAATGCTGCCCATGCCACGGTAACTCTTGTAGCTGCGGCCCTGGTACAAAATCACCTCGCCCGGCGCCTCTTCGGTGCCCGCGAACATGCTGCCCATCATGACGGTGCCCGCGCCTGCGGCCAGGGCTTTGGCAATGTCGCCGCTGTAGCGCACGCCGCCATCGGCAATCAAGGGCACGCCGGTGCCTCGCAAGGCCATGGCGACGCTGTCAATCGCCATGATCTGGGGCACGCCCACGCCCGCCACGATACGTGTGGTGCAAATCGAGCCCGGGCCGATGCCGACCTTGACCGCATCTGCACCCGCTTCCACCAGAGCCAAAGCGGCCGCGCCGGTGGCAATATTGCCTCCAATGACGTCGACTTGTGGGAAATTCTTCTTGACCCAGCGTACGCGCTCAATCACACCCTGGCTGTGGCCATGCGCGGTGTCCACCACGATGGCGTCCACCCCGGCCTGCACCAAAGCGGACACGCGCTCCTCGGTCCCCTCACCCACGCCCACGGCCGCGCCCACCCGCAATTTGCCGAAGGCGTCGCGGGCCGCGTTGGGAAAGCTGGTTTGCTTGGTGATGTCCTTGACGGTGATCAGGCCCTTGAGCTCGAACGCATCGTTGACCACCAGCAGGCGCTCTAGCTTGTGTTTGTTCAGTAATGCCTTAGCCTCTACCAGCGTGGTACCGTCGGGTACGGTGATGAGTCGTTCGCGCGGCGTCATGATGGCGCTCACCGGCAAGTCGTAACGGGTCTCAAAGCGCAAGTCGCGCCCCGTGACGATGCCCACGACCCGGCCGGCGTCGCACACCGGGAACCCCGATACGCCCAACTGCTCTGACAAGGCAATCACCTGGCGCACCGTGTGTTGGGGTGTGATCACTACCGGGTCGCGCAAGACGCCGCTCTCGTAACGCTTGACCTTGGCGACCTGGGCGGCTTGCTCGGTGGCGCTGAGGTTTTTGTGCACGATGCCGATACCGCCCTCTTGGGCGATGGCGATCGCCAGGCGCGCCTCCGTCACGGTGTCCATAGCGGCGGAAACCAGGGGCAGGTTCAGCGCGATATTTCGGGAAAAGCGGGTGGCGAGGGAGGTGTCCTTGGGGAGGACTTGGGAGTACGCTGGCACCAACAACACATCGTCGAAAGTGAGCGCTTTGCCGATCAGGCGCATGTCAAAGCTCCAAAAAGTCGATTGTAGCCGCGCCCTCTCGCCCCGCTAGAGCTCCCGGTTGCCGGTTGGCGGCCACGCCTGCAGCAGAGTGGTGGTGGTTTGAAGTCCGTTTTCCCAAAACGCTTCGGTGGCCGGCAGACGGGCGATGAGGAACGTGCTCACCAGGGCCGCCAGCGGCGTGAGGCCGGGTTCGACCAGCAGGACCCAGCGGGAATCATGCGATTGGCCGTGTTCCTCTTGCAGCAAACCCACCCAATCCATAGCGCAGAGGGTCGCCAACACCGGCTCCAGGTCCAGTGCGTCGGCGTCGAGGTCCGCACTCAATTGGGGCAAGGTACGGCCTGGCGTACCCTGGAGCCGGGCGTGGTGCAAGGTTTGCAGCAGCTCCAGCGCCAACTGAAAACGGACACCCGGGCCCAAACGCCGACGCGGCAGGCCGGCAATCAGGCTCGGCACGTGGGCCGTCAGCGTGGCACCCAACAACACGATGACCCACGCCAAATAAATCCAGACCAACAGGATCGGCAGCGTGGCAAAGGCCCCGTAAACCATGGAGTAGCCTGGGACCATCGACAGGTAGACGGCCAGCAGGCGCTTGGCCACCTCCAGGCCCGTAGAAACGAAAAGCCCCCCCATCCAAGCGTGCCCCCACCTCACCTGGGTGTTGGGTACGTAATGGAACATGGCGGCCATGCCTGCAGCCACCATCAAATACTGCACGACGTCGAGCAACAATCCGACCCCGCCCGGCAGACCCATCACCAAGCCTTGAGACGCCGAGACGGCATAGGAGGTGATGGTCACGCTGACGCCCAAAATCAGGGGGCCCAGGGTCACCGCCGACCAATAAATCAGCAAACGCTGCCCCAGTGGGCGCAATGTGCGGACCCGCCAGATGCTGTTCAGCGTGCGGTCGATCGTGAAAATCAAAGCCAAGGCCGTCACCAACAGCGCGGCGAGTCCTACGCTGCCCAACTTACTGGCCTTACCGGCAAACTGGTTCAAATATCCCAGCACCTGACGCGCAATATTGTCCGGAACCAAACTCGCGATCAGCCACTTTTGCAGCACATCCTGAAATTTGGCAAACATCGGGAACACCGTAAAAATGGCCAGCGCGACGGTGAAGAACGGCACCAATGCGATGGTGGTGGTAAAGGTCAAACTACTGGCCGTCAGGCCCAAGCGGTCCTCCCTAAAGCGCTCCCGCAGGGTCAGGAGCGCAGGAAACCACGGCACGTGGCCCACATCGGCCAGCCAGGCTTGGAGTCTTTGTAGGGGCAATCTCATGGTCGGTATGATGCCACTGACATGAATGCGCCCTCCTTCCCCCCTGCAAATAGCCCAGATCTTCACACCGGGGGACTGGTGACTGACGCGGCGACCGCAGCCGGCCGGAAACAGGTCAACCTGAGCCGTTGGTTGGCCGTGAGCAGTTTGGTCGCATTGGTGGTGCTGAGCGTCTCCTGGGAACTTTACCTGGCACCCATCAAACCCGGCGGCTCCTTGCTGGCGCTGAAGGCGCTGCCCTTGTGCGTGCCCCTGGCCGGTTTGTTAAAAAACCGCATGTACACCTACCGTTGGGTCAGTCTCCTGGTCTGGCTGTATTTCACCGAAGGGGTGGTGCGGGCCTACAGCGACCGCGCGCCCAGCAACTATTACGCTCTGCTGGAAGTCTTTTTCTGTCTAACGCTATTCGCAGGCTGCGCCTTGCACGTCCGCTTTCGCCTGCGAAATGCGCACGCCACGACCGTCGCCCCACCCTCTGTTGAATCGTCCTTGTCGGCGACGCGCCCTTCTGCTTCACCATGACCCACACCGCATTGCTGGATTCCTTGCGCGCCATTGTTGGTGGCACCCACGTTCTGACGGACGGTGATTTGACGGCTTACGAGTTGGACTGGCGCAAGCGCGAGCGTGGGAAAGCGCTGGCCGTGGTGCGACCCCAGACCACGGAGCAAGTGGCTCAAGTGGTCAAAGCCTGTGCCGCCGCACGCATCAGCATCGTGCCCCAGGGCGGCAACACCGGCATGGTGGTGGGCTCGACGCCCGATCCGACCGGTACCCAAGTTGTTTTGAGTCTGACGCGGATGAACGCCATCCGGAGCCTTGACGCCGCCAACCTGACCATGACCGTGGAGGCGGGCTGCGTCCTGCAAACGCTTCAAGACGCCTGTGAAAAAGCCGGTTTCTTGTTTCCCCTGAGTTTGGCCTCAGAAGGAAGCTGCACGATTGGTGGCAATCTGGGCACCAACGCCGGGGGCACCCAGGTCGTGCGTTTCGGCAACACGCGCGAGCTGTGCCTTGGCCTTGAGGTGGTCACCGCCGAAGGTGAAATCTGGAGCGGGCTCACGGGGCTGCGCAAGGACAACACCGGCTACGACTTGCGGCACCTGTTCATCGGGTCGGAGGGCACTTTGGGGGTCATCACGGCCGCCACCATGAAGCTCTATCCCGCGCCAAAGTCCCAGCTGACCGCGCTGGCGGCGGTGCCCTCGCTGGACGCAGCAGTGACGTTGCTGGGGCTGGCGCATCAATTTTTGGGCGCGGGTCTGACTGGCTTTGAAGTCATGGGGCAATTTGCCCTCAGTCTGGTAGTCAAGCACTTTCCACAGCAGCGGGTGCCGTTTTATGGAACTACGCCGTATTGCGTCGTGCTAGAGAACTCGGACGGCGAATCAGACGACCACGCGCGCACCCAGTTTGAGCGGCTGCTGGAGTCGGCGATGACGCAAGGCTGCGTCACCGACGCGGTGGTGGCCGAGAGCATGGCGCAGGCCCGGGCGCTCTGGCATATTCGAGAAAGTATTCCGTTGGCCCAGGCGCAGGAAGGCCTCAATATCAAGCACGATATTTCGATTGCCGTGTCGCGCATCCCCGAGTTTGTGGCACAGGCCGACCATGCGCTGGAGACGCAGTTTCTTGGGGTGCGTCTGGTCAATTACGGCCACCTGGGTGACGGCAATCTGCACTACAACGTCCAGGCGCCCGTCAATGTCGATGCAGAAGCCTTCCTGCGGGAGCAGGAACCTCCCATCAATGCGGTTGTTTATGCGCTGGTGGATGCCTTCAATGGCTCGATATCCGCGGAACACGGCATTGGAAGCCTCAAACGCGAAAAACTCGAAAAGCACAAGTCACCCGTAGCCTTGGGGCTGATGCGCTCCATCAAAAACGCCCTCGATCCTTACAACCTGATGAACCCGGGACGCATTCTGTCCCGCTGATCGGAGCTGTTTCGGCTGACTTAGGGCATGGCGCACCACTTTTTACTGGCGCTGGTTTACCTGGCGTTTATCAGCCTCGGCCTTCCTGATGGCATGCTGGGTGTCGCCTGGCCCTTCATGCGAGCCGATTTAGGGCAGCCGATGGCGGCAGTCGGCGCCATCACCATCACCATGACGGTGTGCTCTGCAACCTCGAGTCTGCTTGCGGGCTCTGTCGTGCATCGCCTTGGCACCGGAGTGGTGGTCGCGGGCAGTTGCCTGTTGACCTCGCTGGGGCTTTTGGGTTTTTCCGTGGCGCCCTCGTTTGCGTGGATCGTGGCGCTGGCGGTCCCGCTCGGTCTGGGTGCCGGGGCGGTGGATGCCAGTCTGAACCACTTTGTTGCGGTGCATTATTCGCCACGCCACATGAATTGGCTGCACGGATGCTGGGGTATCGGGGCCACGACCGGCCCTTTGGTCGTGGGACTGGCATTGGCGGGCACGGGTGGATGGACCTTGGGCATCCGCTCTTTGGGGTGGATGCAGCTGGGGCTGGCAGTCCTGCTGTGGACGACACTGTCCCTGTGGTCCCATGAAGGCAGCCATGCACCGGCTGAGCCCGAAACCGCTACCGAAACACCGCCCCCCGCCCCTCCCGCCCTGGCGATGTGGCTCGCCCCCTTGTGCTTTTTGACCTATGTCGCTGCCGAAATGGGTACGGGCTTGTGGGCGGCAAGCATCCTGGTCACCGACCGAAAACTGGCGGCAGCGGACGCGGGCGCGTGGACCGCGGCGTATTTCGGCTCCATCACCGCAGGCCGCTTTGCAGTGGGTTTGATTTCCAACCGCCTGGGTAACCGGCGCCTGGTGCGTTTGGGAATTGGGCTGGCCACCACCGGCGCCGCGCTGTTTGCCCTGCCCCAGGTCTTTGGAGCGCTGTCCCCCGGAGGCTTGGTGCTCATGGGGCTGGGTTGCGCGCCGATCTTCCCCTCACTGATGCACGAGACCGCACACCGCTTTCCACCGGACGCGCTGCGCACGCTGATCGGGCGCCAGATGACCTGTGCCTACGCCGGCGGTTCCATTATTCCAGCGGGCTTTGGGCTGTTGGCAACCTGGGCGGGGCTGTCGGCCGTGATGCCCATGGTGGTCGCGTTGCTACTGGTTTTGCTGGCGCTGACCACCACCCTTGACCGGATGACATAAGGCCTCAGACGACCCAGCGGCCGATGTCCAATGTCCGGGTCACCCTACAATTCCGAATCGTTCACGCCCCGTCACCATGACCGCATCCACGCCCCTCCCCATTGCCCAGCAATACGAAGACTTGCTGCGCCACGCTTATACCCATGGACTGGATAAACAGGACCGCACCGGGACCGGCACCAAAAGTGTGTTTGGTTACCAGATGCGCTTCGACCTGGCACAGGGCTTTCCTTTGGTCACCACCAAGAAAGTGCATCTGCGCAGCATCATTGTGGAATTACTCTGGTTTTTGACCGGGTCGGGCAACAACCAATGGCTGAATGACCGTGGCGTCTCCATTTGGGATGAGTGGGCTCGCCCTGACGGCGACCTGGGCCCGGTCTACGGCGTTCAATGGCGCAGTTGGCCGACCCCGGATGGGGGGCACATCGACCAAATTAGCGAGCTACTGAACACCCTCAAGACGAACCCCGACTCGCGCCGCATGATCGTGAGCGCCTGGAACGTCGCGGAACTCTCAAAGATGGCGCTGATGCCTTGCCATGCTTTCTTTCAGTTTTACGTGGCGCCCTCCACTACGCCCGGCGGCAAACGCAAGCTGAGCTGCCAGCTTTACCAGCGCAGCGCGGATATATTTTTGGGTGTGCCGTTCAACATCGCAAGCTATGCGCTGCTCACCCACATGGTGGCGCAACAGTGCGACTTGGAGGTGGGTGATTTCATCTGGACCGGCGGGGACTGCCACATCTACAGCAACCACCAAGCGCAAGTGGAGCTTCAACTTTCGCGCACTCCTCTGCCCTATCCGACGCTGCGCATCCTTCGGCGGCCAGCGTCTATTTTTGATTACCAGTTTGAGGATTTCGAAATCACCGGCTACTCCCCGCATCCGGCTATCAAGGCTCCGGTGGCGGTCTGAACTCAAACACCATGCGCCTGCATCTGATATTCGCACGTGCAGCCAACGGCGTGATTGGCAACCAAGGCAGCCTTCCGTGGCATTTGCCCGAAGATTTGGCCCACTTCAAGCAGTGCACCTTAGGCTGTCCGGTGATCATGGGCCGAAAGACCTGGGATTCTCTTCCCCCGCGTTTTCGTCCCTTGCCGGGGCGAGTGAACGTGGTGGTCACCCGCCAAACGGATTGGACGGCTACGGGAGCGGTCGTAGCGCATTCACTGAAAGAAGCCATGGCGCTCTGTGCCACCGCCCCTGACGCCTGGGTTATCGGGGGTGCAGAAATTTATGCGCAGGCGATGCCGTGGGCCGACACGGCTGAAATCACGGAAATTGCACTGGACGTTGCAGGCGACGCCTTTGCGCCCGAGTTCGGGCCGGAGTGGCGAGAGACCCGGCGGGTGCCGCATACCGCTGCCAGCGGCCTGGACTATTGTTTCGTCACCCTGACACGCCAACGCGAAAACTTGGCCCAAGCGCTATGAAATTTGCAACCTGGAACGTGAACTCCTTGACGGTACGGCTGCCACAGGTTTTGGAGTGGTTAGCGGCCCATCCCGTTGATGTGCTGGTGTTGCAGGAAACCAAGCTGACGGACGACAAGTTTCCATCCGATGCCTTTTTGGCGGCGGGTTACCAGTCGCAGTGGTTTGGGCAAAAAACTTACAACGGTGTCGCCCTGCTAAGCCGACTGCCGGCCACCGATGTCGTCAAGAACATTCCTGGATTTGCTGACGACATGGCGCGCGTCATTTGTGGATCGGTCGCCGGTACCCGGGTGATTGGCGCGTATTTCCCGAATGGCCAGGCGCCGGGGAGCGACAAGTTTGAGTACAAGATGGAGTGGCTGAAGAGTCTGCGGGCCTGGGTCAAACAAGAGCTTGAGATGCACCCGCAGCTGGTTTTGATGGGCGACTACAACATAACCTTCGATGATGCGGACGTATGGGACCCTGAGGGCATGCGCGACCAAATTCATTGCACCGAGGAAGAGCGCTACCAACTACGCGCCTTGGTCGCCCTGGGGCTGCACGACAGCTACCGGTTGTTTGACCAGGCGCCAAAATCCTACAGTTGGTGGGATTACCGCGACTTCGCGTTCCGTCGCAACCGGGGCTTGCGGATCGACCACATTTTGATCAGCAATGCACTCAAGCCATTGGCGTCTGGCTGCCATATTGACGTTGCGCCCCGGAAAAATGAGCGCCCCAGTGACCACGCGCCGGTGGTGTTGGAGCTGGCGGTAGGCCACGATTTTTCAAGCGGGTAAACTGTAAAAACCAACTTTTTTACAGGACTCGGTATGGCGATTCACACGGGTTTCAAGGCGACGCTCAAAGTCCTGCTGGCTGGCATTGCGGCCCTTGTCTTGCTGCTGGTCCCTCCGGCGGTCTGGGCCGCAGCAGGCACCATTCAGGTATTAATCGGCACCGCCCGAATCACCCAGAACACGGGACAAGAACGACCCGCTCTGCGTGGGGACAACTTGTACGAGGGCGACACGGTTAGCACTCCGGCCAACTCCAATGTGCAGATACGAATGATTGACGACGCCTTGATATGGGTGCGTCCCGAGTCGCGCTTCAAGATCGAGCGTTACCAGTCGGACAAGCATGGCGCAGCAAAAAATGAGGCAGCACTCCGATTGCTGAGTGGCACGATGCGGCAGGTCACCGGGGCCATCGGGAAAGCCTCTCCGAGAGACTACAAGCTCAGCACGCCGAATGCCACGATTGGCATTCGTGGCACGGAGTTTGACGCGTCGTACCTGTCGCCACAGGCTGCAGCGCAGGCCAATACGGCCCCGGGGACGTACAACCGCGTATATGTCGGCACTACGGTGCTCGAGGGACCCTCCGGTCGAGTGACTCTGAACAAGGATGAAGCCGGATTTATGGGGCTGGAGAGTGGTGGAAAGCCGGAAGTACTGCCCCGGATACCGGCCTTCATGGCAGCGGCGGCAACGCCTCAGCGTGCCGACACCAGCCCGCAAAAACCCAAGTCCCTGCTGATTTCTGTGCGCTACGGCGAAGGCGACCCCGAGGGCAGCACCTCCATCAGCAGCCGGGACACCAACTCGGAGCAGCGTGTGCAAACGGTGGAAGGTGAAGTCGCATCAATCGCAATGATCGACGGACCCGGCGGTCGGGTGCCGCAAACTGGCGCGCGGCCGGCCACGCAAACCGTGCTTGAGGTCGTTGCAAAAGTCAATGGCAGCAACGCTTTGGTGCAGTTTTTCTCGCAAACCAAGAGTGTGAGTTCCTCCAGCAACCAGGCCAACCGTGTGGTGACCAGCCTGAACATTCCGATGGGGGTGTGGACCGAAGTTAGCGGTCGTGGGCCCTGGAGTGGCTCGAACACCAACACGCTGAGCTCTGGCAGTGCGCGTGGCGACAACACGCGAGTCCACATCAAAATTGACGATATCAGCCGCTAGGCGCGCTGCCATGCGAAAACACGCGGCGCGACTGCTGTTGGGGCTAGTGCTCGTCGCCTTGTTTGCGGGACATGTCGGGAACCTTTGGCAACTGCCCTTGCTGCCTCGGCTTGAGGCCTTGCTCTACGACGCGCGGATCAGAGCCATTGCGCCTCGGGGCTTGGATGACCGCGTGGTGGTGGTGGATATTGACGAGCGGAGCCTGCGCGAGAAAAGTCAGGGCGGCGAAGGCCGTTGGCCTTGGCGACGCGATCGACTGGCACAGTTGATTGGGGACTTGTTTCAGAAATATGGCGTTTCTTTGGTGGCGCTGGACATCGTCCTGTCCGAAAAAGATGCTTCTTCAGGTCTGGACGTGCTGGAAGATTTGGCCCGCCACGAACTCAAAAACGTGCCGGGATTCACATCGCAACTCGCACAATTGCGGCCGCAACTGACCTTCGATCATGTGCTGGCCGCTTCAATGCAGACGGGTCCGGTGGTCTTGGGCTACGCGTTTCACAATGACCCCTCGGTGATGGCCGCAAACCTGCCCTTGGGCCTGAGTGCGTCTGATTGGGGCTTGACCCAGATTCGGGCGCAGTCTTATCCGGGCTATTCGGGCCTGTTGCCTGAACTTCAGGCGCGTGCTGCGGGCGCCGGCCACCTCAATCCGCTGCGCGATGCAGATGGCGTAACGCGCAGAGTGCCGCTGCTGGTGGAGCACCACAACCGCTACTACCCGGCACTTTCGTTGGCCGTGGTGCAAGCGCTGGTAGGCGCACCGCCCTTGGAAGCCAAGGACGCAGAGTATGGCGGCACAGCCAAGCAGATCGAAAAGCTGATGCTCGGCCCCATTGAAGTGCCTGTGGACAACGCGCTCAATGCGCCGGTCCCTTTTCGGGGGGCGGCGCACAGCTTTACCTATGTTTCGGCGATCGACGTGCTGCAGGGGCGGGCCGTACCGGCCCAATTGAAAGACCGTATCGTCCTGATCGGGACGTCAGCCACCGGTTTGGCCGATCTGGTGACGACGCCGGTCGGGGTGAGTTTTCCGGGGGTCGAGGTGCACGCGAACCTGATTACCGGCATGTTGGATGGCCGCGTGCTGCAAGCGCCCGCCTATGCACAGGGAGCGGAAATGCTGTCGGTGCTGTTGCTGGGCTTATTGATGGCGCTGGGGGGTACGTGGCTCAAAGCAGCCCACACCATCGGCTTGTTCACGATTGGCTTGGCGGGCACTTTGGCTCTGAACATGGGCCTGTTGATGGGCCAGCAGCTCCTACTGCCCTTGGCGGCGCCCCTGGCTTGCTTATGCAGCGTGTTTCTCTTTCAGATGGCCTACGGTTATTTCGTCGAAGCACGGGGCAAACGGCAAATCTCAGAGCTTTTTGCCAACTACGTGCCGCCCGAGTTGGTCGAAAAAATGGCCCAAGACCCGCAAGCATTCACCATGGCCCCGGTCGAGCGGGAGCTCACCGTGCTGTTTGCCGATGTGCGGGATTTCACGTCGATCTCAGAACGACTGAGCCCCGACGCACTGTCCGAGCTGATCAACGCCTACCTCACGGCCATGAGCGAGGTGATCCGTGACGGCCACCACGGCACCTTGGACAAATACATCGGCGATGCTGTCATGGCCTTTTGGGGTGCGCCCGTGCCCAACCCCAACCATGCAGAACATGCCGTGCGCGCCGCACTGGCCATGCAGCGGGCGGCCGCGCACCTGAACGCCGAGTTCATCACCAAAGACTGGCCGCAACTGCACATCGGCATCGGGCTCAATACTGGGCTGATGCGGGTTGGCGACATGGGCTCCAAAATACGCCGGGCCTACACGGTGATGGGAGACGCCGTCAACCTCGGTTCTCGCCTGGAAGGACTCACGAAGGTGTATGGCGTGCACATTCTGGTTGGCGAACAAACGCGGGCGATGCTGCCGGGCTGGCTGTGCCGCGAGGTAGACCGGGTCCGCGTTAAAGGCAAAGACCACGCGGTCGCTATCTTTGAGCCGCTGGGCCCGATGGCCGACGTTGACCCTTCGGTGCAGCAGGAAATATTGCAATGGCAGCGCGCCTTGAAGGCCTACCGGGGTAGTGACTGGACGGGCGCCGCGCACTTGCTTCAAGAGCTGCTGGTCGCCCATCCAGCGTCGGGCTTGTACCAGTTGTTCAGCCAGCGGGTCGAGCACTTTATGCAAACGCCGCCACCCGGCGACTGGGACGGATCAACCAAGTTTGACGTGAAGTAGGCGGCCTCGAAAGACCGTCGACAAGCCCCTACTCTTCGGCGGCCGCAGGAATCTTCTTTTCTAAGCCAAGTTCTTGGATTTTGCGGGTAATGGTGTTGCGGCCGATGCCCAATTTTTGTGCCGCTTCAATCCGTCGGCCCTTGGTGTTGGTCAATGCCGCCTGAATCAGGCGCGCCTCAAAGCGCCGGGAAAGCGTATCCCACACTTCAGCATAGCCGCTGCGCAGCAAGGTCAACGCCTCGTCTTCAAGCTCCAACTCCCAACCCGTCAGAGGACCCGTGCTGACCGAAGGTTGCGCCTCCGACATCGCACCAGGCCACGCCAAAACCGGTTCTTGATGGTCTGGAGCCGGTGGCAGGGGCATCGCCAGGGCTCCAGGCGTCTGCGACAAGGCAGCGGCCAGCGAATTGACTGCCGAAACCACAGGCCCAGGACCCGCGTCGCCTGCGAACGCGCTGCGGGCAATGCCGAACTCAGGGGGCAGGTCTTTGGGTTCGATCACCTGCGCTGGTGCCATGACGGTGAGCCAGTGACAAATGTTTTCGAGCTGACGCACATTGCCAGGAAAGGCGAAATTCTCGAGCGCCACCACAGCGCTGTCGGCGATGCGCTTGGGCTCCACACCCAGTTGCTTGGCACTGTGTTGCAGGAAATGCCGCGTCAGCATGGGAATGTCCTCACGACGCTCGCGCAACGCAGGCAGGCGCAAGCGAATGACGTTGAGCCGATGGTACAAATCTTCGCGAAACACGCCCTCTTTAACGCGTTGCTCCAGGTCTTGGTGGGTCGCTGCTATCACGCGCACATTGGTCTTCACCGCACTGTGCCCGCCGACGCGGTAAAAGTGACCGTCGCTCAACACCCTCAAGAGGCGGGTCTGCAGCTCAAACGGCATGTCACCAATTTCATCCAGGAAGAGCGTGCCCTCATCAGCCTGCTCAAAGCGACCTCGGCGCTGGGCCTGAGCACCGGTAAAGGCTCCGCGCTCATGCCCGAATAACTCACTTTCGAGCAAGTCTTTTGGAATGGCCGCGGTATTGATGGCCACAAACGGGCCGCTGGCACGCGGGGAGTGCTTGTGCAGTGCGCGCGCCACCAACTCCTTGCCGGACCCCGACTCTCCGGTAATCATGACGGTGACGTTGCTTTGGCTCAGGCGTCCAATGGCGCGAAACACATCTTGCATCGCGGGCGCTTGCCCGAGCATCTCGGGCGTCTCGCTGATGCGCTCTTCGGACACCTCTTCGCGCTGGCTCTCCTGCACGGCGCGACGAATCAGCTCTAATGCTTTGGGCAAATCAAAAGGTTTGGGCAGATACTCAAACGCCCCTCCCTGAAAAGCGCTCACCGCGCTGTCCAAGTCGGAGAATGCGGTCATGATGATCACCGGCAATCCCGGATGGCGGGCCTTTACTTTTTCAAGCAAATCCAACCCGGAACCGCCGGGCATACGAATGTCGCTGACCAAAATTTGAGGCGCGTTTTCATCCGTGGCGTCTTCCAACGCAGACAACACGTCCCGCGGGTTGGAAAAGCTGCGGGTGGGCAGTTGTTCCCGCAACAAAGCCTTCTCCAGTACAAACCGGATGGACTGGTCATCGTCTACGATCCAAATCGGCTTCATGTCGGGCGCTTTCTTCAAGTTGGGCAACTAAGGGAGCGGAATCAGTATTTTGAAATCCGTTCGGCCTGGCACGCTCTCGACTTCGATCTGGCCATGGTGTTGCTGCACAAACGTTTGTGCCAGCGTCAAGCCCAAGCCAGAGCCTCCTTCCCGGCCAGATACCAGGGGATAAAAGATGCGCTCCTTGATCGAATCTGGCACGCCAGGTCCGTTGTCAATGACATGCAATTCCAATGCCAGCCGGTAGCGTGTTTTGCCAAACGTGATCTGGCGCGCCACCCTGGTACAAAAAGTTAATACCGCGTCCCCCTGCGCAATCCTGTCCGACAGCGCCTGACAAGCGTTGTGCGCAATGTTCAGCACTGTTTGGATCAACTGTTCCCGGTCACCTCGGAACTCCGGGATGGAAATGTCATAGTCCCGCACCACGCGCAGCCCTTTGGGGAACTCTGCCAGGATCAGCGAACGCACGCGTTCACACACCTCATGGATGTTGACATCGCCCACCATGTGGGGACGGCGGTGCGGTGCAAGCAGCCGGTCCACCAACGTTTGCAGGCGGTCGGCCTCTCGAATGATAACTTGTGTGTATTCGGTGAGTTCGGTGGAGTCGATCTCCATCTCCAGCAACTGTGCGGCGCCGCGAATCCCGCCCAGCGGATTCTTGATCTCGTGGGCCAGATTGCGAATCAGTTCTTTGTTGGCCTGGGCGCGCTCGGCCAGACGCTCTTCCCGGTCCTGGCGGGTTTGTTGCTCCAAGGGCACTAGCTCCACCACATAGTGCAGTCCGTCCTCAGCGTCGGTCACGATCACGTGCACCGGTAAGGATTCCATCCCGACCCGACGCAGGTAGGCGTCGTAGCGCATAGCGGCAAACGCATTTTGGGTGGCCCCCGAAATCGCCTCGCGCAGAGCGCGTGGGTCACTAAATACGTCCGACAGCAGGGATCCGACGATCGCACGGCGGGAGATTCCCAGGCTATCTTCCAGGGCCGCGTTCGAAAATACCACCTTGGTGTCGATACGCACCACCGCGATCAGGCTGGCCAGCAAGTCAAAAGTTTGAAATGTCAACGCAGGCTCCATGCACCAATCAACGGCTTGCCGCCACGCCAAGCCGCCCAATTTCCCGGCGAATGCTGGCGATGTCGGCCTCATTGCGTTGAATATTTGCCTTCATTTCCTGAATACGGTCGAGGTATTTTTGGTGGTTCCGCGATTCGGCGCCCATTTTCTCGGGTTCGCCGTTGTTGTATTCCTTGAGCAGCTCCGCTTGGCGGGACTGCGCTTTTCTCAGTTCTGCCTCCAAAATGAATCGGGCGTCTGCGTCCTTGGTGCGCTGCGAGTCCGTGACAGTGGCGCTGGGCGGGGAGGACGCCAGGGGTGCTGCTGTGACAACCGGCGCCTTGTAGGCCGGAAGGATGGTCACATTGGCATGGGCAATCACCGTGCACTTTGCCAGGTTTGCGGCAGGCGGCATGTTGGTGTATTCGTTGCCACACCGGTAAATCTGGTCTTGTGCTCCGGCCATCCCACTCGCCAATCCCAACAAGGCTACCCACACAAATTTCACCATCGCAGCTGCTCCTGAAAACGAAAAAGACGGCCAGGGCCGTCTTTTCCAAGCGATCCTTCTGCGTCCATACTACCCCAGGCGCTTGAAGCGCGAGGGCTAGTCGTCCACAAAAAGACGAGCAATTACAGCGAGTAGTACATGTCAAACTCGATGGGGTGGGTCGACATGCGCAGGCGTGTGACTTCGGCCATTTTGAGTTCGATATAGGCGTCCAACATGCTGTCGGTGAATACGCCGCCCTTGGTCAGGAAGGCGCGGTCAGCGTTCAGGCAGTCCAGTGCCTGGTCCAGGCTGTGGCAGACGGTAGGCACCAATGCATCCTCTTCGGGCGGCAAGTGGTACAGGTCTTTGGTCGCTGCCTCTCCGGGGTGAATCTTGTTCTCTACGCCGTCCAAACCGGCCATCATCAGCGCTGAGAAGCCCAGGTAGGGGTTCATCAATGGATCGGGGAAACGCGCTTCGATACGGCGTCCTTTGGGGTTTGCCACAAAAGGAATGCGGATCGACGCCGACCGGTTGCGCGACGAATACGCCAATTTGACCGGCGCTTCGTAGCCAGGAACCAGACGCTTGTAGCTATTGGTGCCGGGGTTGGTGATGGCGTTGAGCGCACGGGCGTGCTTGATGATGCCGCCGATGTAGTACAGCGCAAAGTCAGACAGACCCGCGTAGCCGTCACCCGCGAACAAGTTTTTGCCATCTTTCCAGATGGACTGGTGCACGTGCATGCCCGATCCGTTGTCGCCGACGACGGGCTTGGGCATGAAGGTGGCCGTTTTGCCATAGGAATGGGCCACGTTTTGAACCACATACTTCAGGATCTGGGTCCAGTCAGCGCGTTCAACCAAGGTGCTGAAACGGGTACCGATTTCGTTTTGACCTGCTCCCGCCACTTCGTGGTGGAACACTTCAACGGGAACGCCCAACGATTCGAGGATCAGGGACATTTCAGCGCGCATGTCTTGCGTGCTGTCCACAGGAGGCACCGGGAAGTAGCCGCCCTTGACGGTCGGGCGGTGGCCTTTGTTACCGCCGTCCATTTTGGTTCCGGTGTTCCAGGGGGCTTCGACTTCGTCAATCTTGAAGAAGGTGCCCGACATGTCCGTGTTCCAGCGGACATCGTCAAAGATGAAAAACTCTGGCTCGGGACCGAAAAAGGCGGTATCGCCGATGCCGGAAGCTTTGAGGTAGGCCTCGGCCCGCTTGGCGATCGAGCGGGGGTCGCGGTCATAGGCCTTGCCGTCGCTGGGCTCGACAACGTCGCAGCTCATGAACAGGGTGGTCTCTTCGAAGAAGGGATCGATGTTGGCGGTATTGGGGTCGGGCATCAGTTGCATGTCCGATGCCTCAATGCCCTTCCAACCGGCGATCGACGAACCGTCAAACGCGTGGCCCGATGTGAACTTGTCTTCGTCAAAATGAGAAATGGGCACGCTCACGTGCTGCTCTTTACCACGGGTGTCGGTGAAGCGGAAGTCAACAAACTTGACTTCGTTTTCTTTCACCATCTTCATCACATCTGCGACGGTCTTGGCCATCAAATACTCCTGTTGCACGGTTGTAAAAAGTGTTGCACCAAATTCCATGCAGCTTTTATGCCAAAAAACTGCAGGCGCAAGGATTTGTCTAATCCACCCGCTATTTTGCCCTGAGACAGCGCATTTTTTTAATGCTCATCCGGAAACTAAGCCCCAAGCCGATGAATTCAAAGCAATTTTGCACGCTTATGGTGCATCCCGAGCGCTCCAATAGCAGTTATTTGGTGCCGCGCACCAATTCAGGGCCCAGCACGCATTCAAAACGAGCCAGACCAGACTTCAACGCTTCAAACGCCGGCGCTACCAGCGCGGCATCGCCCTTGACGCCGAGTTCGATGTGACGCCCATAGATAGGATGATCCACGCTCGGCAGACTGAACACCTTGACGGATTGGCTGCGCTCTATTTCTTCCATCAACGGAGTGAGTGTCGCCTCCATGGCGCCCATCACAATCACCGACATCTCCGTCCACTGTGTCCGGTTGAAATGCTGCGCGTAGTGCGTGTCCAGCACCCATTCAACCATCGGCCAGGCCATCACAGGAAACCCGGGCACAAAGTGCACTGCCCCGCCACCTATTCCACGGCAGCTAAAGCCGGGAATTTTGTTGTACGGGTTCGGAATGATGTCTGCCGAGGCGGGAAACATGCCCATGTTGAGGCGATGCACGTTGTCAGAGCGCTTGGGCTCAAACGGGTGGCCATTTTCAAGCGCAATATCCTGCATTCGCTCATAAATCAGGTCCCGCGCACGGGGATGCAGCGCCAGTTCCTGCCCCAATGCGCGGGCGGCGCATTGGCGGGTATGGTCGTCCGGGGTGGCGCCGATACCGCCAAATGAAAACACCCCATCGCCCGAGCCCAGTGCCACCGCCAGGGTGGCGGTGATGCGCTCGGGGTCGTCGCCGACGTAGTGGGCGTAGGCGACTGACAAACCACGGTCGCCGAGCAATTTGATCGCCTGCGCCAGGTGTTTGTCGGCACGTTTGCCCGAAAGAATTTCGTCGCCAATGATGATGAGGCCAAAGTTCATAGATTCCCCAAAGGTAGGCTGGGCTCGGGTGGGGTCGGCTTGGGCGCGGGTTCATGGCGCAGCCTCTCCAACGCGTCCAGGCAAAAATGGACAAACCACAGCGATGAAAATACAAAAATCAGGGTGTAGATCCAGATAGACAGGGGCAACAGCAGGGGCGCCATGGCCAGCGTCATCAAACCCATCGACCAAAGCAAGCTGGGAGCGGCACCCATCAACCCGACCACCAAACCCATTGCCAGCAATGGCTTGCGGTGTTGAAGCAACAAGGCCCGCCGCTCCAGCGCCGTGGCATGCGTGGCCAAGGCATCAAAGGCCATGATGCGACCGGTGAGCCAACCCCATATGAGCGGCGGCAGCACCAGTACCAAGGGTGGCACCACCCACATCGGCGCAGACACCACCATGGCCAGCAGCGCAAGCAAAGACGATCCCACGGACCACGCCACACTGGCCAGGAAAGAGGCTCCGTGCTGCCGCACCAGCGCAGGAAATCGCCTCTGCGCGACCAGGCTCACCAACCTGGGGGTCATCACAAGCGACACCAGCAGCAAGGTACAAATCACCATCACCGGAGTCACCAGCACAATCAACACCAGCGACACCAACATACTCTTGACGCCGCCCATGCCCACCGCGTCCAGCCAGGCGCCCGCGGTACTGAGCAGGACAGAAGACTCCAACCACCGGCCCAACCCTGCGAGTGCGTCCTGCCAATAAAAGTGCGCCAAAACACCACTCGCCACCATCAGCAACACCACTGGCACGGACGACAAAAGCACGACTTTGGGATGAAGGCAATAGGCAGCGGCTCGCCAAAAAGAGGCCACCATCAGCCGCATGGTGGGGACCAAAGTCGCTTTAAACCCTGCCATTGCTGAGACCAAAAACCTTTGCCGTAATCGACGCCTTGTTCGACCTGGTTGCGCACTCCGGTGGGGGCAAATTGGACCGTAAAGTCGGCGGTGCCAAACCAGATATCCCACCAAGGGAAAAGAACACCAAAATTGTGTCCCCCCAGCACCGTTTGGTCCGCATCGACCCCGCTGGGGTGGCTCTCATGTCCGATGCCGATGCTGTGGTGCAGTCGGTGAAACCGCGGGCTGACCAGGAGGCGCTCGCCCCAGCGCCCAAACCAAACTCTCAAGTTCGCGTGCTGCAGGCTTTCACTGAGCTGGGCGATGGCAATGATGGCAACAAACTGCCCCGGCGCAACCCCGATGGCCAGCGCAGCGACCGCCAGAAAAAGGTCACGCAGCAGGTCGTCAAGCAAATGGTTGCGGTTATCGCTCCACATGGTCATCTGGCGCTGGGCATGGTGCAGTGCGTGCAGCTGCCACCACCAGCCAAAATGGTGCTGTGCGCGGTGAAACCAGTAGTTCAAAAAGTCAAAGACCACCAAGTACACCAGCATGCTGACCCAAGGCAGGTCGGTCAGTCCGGGCCACACATCGTCGAGTTGCAGCGTCGGCAAACCATGAGAACGCAAGATTCCCATCGCACTGTCAACCCAGGGGTCCAGCGTAAAAAACATCACCAACCGGAAAAAGCCCAATCGGTGGATCACCGTGTAAAGCACGTCGGTGCGCACGGTGGCCCGGTCCGTCACCGTTTCAACGGGTTTCCATTGCTCCAGGGGACCGATCACCAACAGGATCACCGCAAGTTGCAGCATGCCGACCAAAAACCATCCGGTACCGGCATATCCCTGGTCAAGGAACCCCGCCACTCCAGACGCAAACATGACCGGCTGGACCCATGATTCAAACAGCCAGCCCTGCGCCACGGCAAACCAATCTGCGAGCATGTCCATCGTCGCCGCCTAGCCTTTGTGTTGGGCCATCCAGCCCTGGTACGCAGGATGGCGGCGCAAGGTCTCAAAACAAAAGCCCTTGGCCTGTAGACCGACGATCAAGGGCTCCAGCACCGCGGGCGCCCACGGATCTTTGCGGGACCAGATGCCAAGATGGGCCATCAAAATGTCGCCGCTGCGGACATCGCGCAAGGCCTTTTGAAGCAAAGCATCGTTGGGGAATTTGTCACTGGCCAATTCGTCACCG
>Ga0214921_10001897_pt1 | contig 35010 bp, 34 predicted proteins | sample LL1505_MetaG_FD_177992 | JGI IMG/M metagenome (GOLD analysis project Ga0214921, IMG submission 177992) | Freshwater microbial communities from Lake Lanier, Atlanta, Georgia, United States - LL-1505 | ecosystem: Environmental > Aquatic > Freshwater > Lake | place: USA: Georgia | collected... | reverse complement strand
TAAAAATACAACTGTAGAAAAGAAAACTTCAGAAAAAAAAATTGAAGCTAAAGTAATTGTTAAAAAATAGATAATAAAAAATGGCAACAAAAAAAGCTGGTGGATCGACGAAAAATGGTCGCGATAGCGCTGGAAGGCGACTAGGCGTTAAAAAATTTGGCGGCCAATCCGTGATCGCTGGAAATATTATTATGAGACAAAGAGGAACAAAGATGTTTCCAGGTAATAATGTTGGTATGGGGAAAGATCATACCATTTTTTCTAAAGTAAACGGCGTAGTAAAATTCGAGACGAAAAAACTCGGAAGAACTTACATTTCAGTAATCCCTCAATAAACTCGGTTTATTTTTAAACTGAGATTTTTATTAATAATCAATAATATGATTGTATGAAATTTTTAGATCAAGTTAAAATTATGATTAAGGCCGGAGATGGAGGAAATGGTTGCGTTGCGTTCCGAAGAGAAAAATTTATTGAATTTGGAGGACCTTATGGGGGCGATGGTGGTGCCGGAGGATCAATAATTGTCAAGGCCGTAAATGGCTTAAATACTTTGGTTGATTATCGTTTTGCACAACATCATAAAGCTCAAAATGGATTTAATGGTTCTGGAAATAATAAAAGAGGACTATCAGGTAAAGATTTAATTTTGAGAGTTCCTGTTGGAACCCAAATATATGAGGAAGATAAAAAAACATTATTATTTGATCTAATAAAAGAGGATCAAGAATATGTCATAGCTAAAGGGGGTAATGGTGGACTTGGTAATTCAAAATTTAAAAGCTCGACTAATAGATCTCCAAGAAAATTTACTTATGGAAAAAAAGGAGAAGAATTTACACTTTGGCTTGAATTAAAATTAATTGCTGATGTTGGAATTATTGGTTTTCCAAATGCTGGTAAATCTAGTCTGCTTTCAATATCAACAAGAGCAAGACCAAAGATTGCCAATTATCCTTTTACAACTCTTAACCCAAATCTTGGAGTTGTTTTTATTGATAATAAAGAAATAATTATTGCTGATATACCTGGTCTAATTGAGGGTGCTCATAGTGGTTCAGGCTTGGGCGATAAATTTTTAAAACATATAGAAAGATGCAAAAGCATTATTCATATGATTGATATTAATGAGGACGATTTGGTTGATAAATATAACATTATTAGAAATGAACTTAAAGAATTTAACCCTGAATTAATAAAAAAAAGAGAACTTATTGTATTTAATAAGATTGATTTAATAGATGAGAAAGAAAAGAAAGAAAAAATAATGAATTTTACTAAAAAAATTAAGAAAAAAGTTTATGATATATCTGTTGAAAAAAAAATTAATATAAAAAATTTATTGCGAGCTATTTAAATGGACATTTTAAAATACAAAACCATTGTAATAAAAATAGGTTCTAGTCTTATTTTTGATGGAAAAAACAAAATAAAAAAAAATTGGTTTAATAAATTAATAGAGGATATTAATTTTTTAATACAAAAAAATAAGCAAATTATTATTGTCTCTTCGGGTGCAATCGCTCTTGGCTGTGATTTATTAAAAATTAATAAAAAAAAAACAAAATTAAGCCAATTTCAAGCAATAGCAGCCATTGGTCAGATCGAATTAATTAATCTTTTTAAAAAAGCATTTGAAAAGAAAAAAATAAAAATTTCTCAAATATTACTTACTCTTGAAGATACAGAAGAAAGAAGAAGATCTTTAAATGCCAAAGAAACAATCAATAACTTATTAAAAATGTCTGTAATACCAATTGTAAATGAGAACGATACAGTTGCGACATCAGAAATAAGATATGGTGATAATGATAGACTAGCAGCAAGAGTTGCTCAAATATGCAACGCCGATTGTTTAATCATGCTTTCAGACATTGATGGACTTTATTCTGCTGATCCAAAGAAAAATAAGAGCGCAAAAATGATTAAAAAAGTAAAAATCATCGATAAGTCTATAGAAGCGCTCGCTTCTGAAAGCATCAGCTCTTATGGAACTGGCGGAATGATAACTAAAATTAAGGCTGCAAAAATTTGTATGCAGTCTGGCTGTGATATGATTTTAACAAACGGGATGATTAATAATCCTATAAAAAATATTATTAAAAATAAAAATTATACTTTATTTGAATCTCAATCATCATCCTTGAATGCAAAAAAACAATGGATTTTAAATTCAATTGCAACCAAAGGTTCGATTATGATTGATGAAGGTGCTGAAAAGGCATTAAAAAATGGAAAAAGTCTTTTACCAATAGGAGTAACTGCAATTGAAGGAAATTTTAATCGCGGTGACGCTGTTTATATTATAAATTTGAAAAATAAACGTATAGCAACAGGTATTAGCGCTTACTCTAGTTTGGATGCTAAAAAAATTATTGGGTTTAAAACTGATAAAATTAAAGAAATATTAGGATATGTTAGCCGAGGAGAAATGGTTCATATAGACAATTTAGTTCATCAAACCGATTAAATTTATGAGCAATAGTTATTTAGATAAAATAGGTTTAAATGCTTTAAACGCATCAAAAGATTTATCGCTATTAAACGAAAACAAAAAAAATAAAATTCTTACAGATTTTTATAAAAATCTAAAATTAAATAAAAAAAAAATCTTAAAAGCAAATAAGATTGATATTTTAAAGGCAAACAGAAAAGGTCTCAGCAAAAATTTAATTGATCGACTAATTCTAAATGAAAATAAGATTAACTATATAATTAAGTCTGTCCAAGAAGTCATTAAGCTCAGGGATCCAGCACAAAAAATAATATCAAAATGGAAAAGGCCTAATGGAATGGTAATTAATAAATACACAGTTCCTATTGGTGTTATCGGAGTTATATACGAATCTAGACCAAACGTTACATCAGATGTTGCAACTCTATGTTTGAAGTCTGGGAATGCAGTTATTTTAAGGGGTGGAAGCGAAGCTATTCAGACAAATAAAGTTATTTCTGAATATTTTAGAAAATCCTTAAAAAAAAATAATATTAACGAAAATTGTGTTCAATTAATTAATAACACAAATAGAAAATTAGTTGATTATATGCTTTCAAAAATGGAAAAATTTATTGACGTTATTATTCCAAGAGGAGGAAAAAATTTAGTCAAAAAAGTTCAGACAATGTCCAATGTTCCAACTATTGGGCATCTAGAGGGATTATGTCATGTCTATATTGATAGGTACGCAGATTTAAATATGGCAAAAAAAATTACGCTTAACGCTAAAATGAGAAATACTAGTATATGTGGTGCCGCAGAAACTTTATTGATTGATAAGGCTTGTGTAAAAACTCACCTAAAACCAATATTACAATTATTAAGTATAAGTGGATGTAAAATTATTGGTGATCAAATTACCAAAAAAAATTATACAAATTATAATATTTCTTTAGCAACAGAACAGGATTGGAGGACCGAATATTTAGACTCTATAATCTCAGTGAAGATAGTAAATGGGATAGATGAAGCAATTGCGCACATTAATAAATACGGGACTTGTCATACTGATAGCATTGTTACTAATAATAAAAAAAATGCTTCATTATTTTTATCTAAAGTTAATAGCGCAATAGTTTTGCATAATGCCTCTACTCAATTTGCTGATGGAAATGAGTTTGGTTTTGGAGCAGAAGTTGGAATATCTACAAATAAATTACATCCTCGAGGACCAGTTGGACTTGAGCAACTAGTAACTTATAAATATCTAGTAAAAGGTAATGGACAAATTAGACCTTAATCTTTGTTATTAAATTATAATGAAAATTGGCATTCTTGGCGGAACTTTTGACCCTCCACATATCGGACATTTAAATATTTCATTGGAAGCAATCAAAAAATTCCAATTAAATAAAGTTATATGGCTTATTACAAAAAAAAATCCCTTAAAAAAGAAAAACTCAATGGATGATGTTTTTCATAGAATAAAATTATGCAATGAATTTGTAAAAAAAAATAAAAATATAATTAAAATCCAATATACGGAAGAAAAAACTGGATCAAATTTCTTGTTTGATAATATAGGTTATATAATTAAAAAATCTGTAAATCATAATTATTATTTTATTATGGGTGCTGATAGTTTTGTTAAATTTAATCAGTGGAAAAAATATAATGAAATCTTAAATAAACTATCCATCATTGTGATTAATAGACCCGAATTCTCAATAAAATCATTAAATTCTATAGCTGCGAAAAAGCTGGAAAAGTACAAATCTTTAAATTTAGTTTCTAAAGACAAACAACATAGATGGTATTTTTTAAGCACAAAAGGTATGAATGTTTCATCATCAAAAATAAAAAAAACAGTTAATGCAAATTAAAAAAAAAGAAGTCCTTCTAAAAGAAATAATTAAAATTCTTGATGATAATAAAGCAAAAGACATCGTAACTATTGATCTTGCAAACAAGAGTTCTATTGCTGACTACATGATTGTTGCTAGCGGAACATCTTCCAAGCACATTCAGTCTGTTTCTGAAAATACAATTGAAGAATTAAAAAAAATGGGAATTAAGGGTTGTAAGGTTGAGGGTAAAGATAGTGACAACTGGAAACTAATTGATGCAATTGACATTATAATTCACATTTTTCACCATGAACAAAGAAAAAATTATGAGTTGGAAAAAATGTGGGCAGATATTATTCCGAATCAAAAAATATTTGTTTAATGAAAATTAAAATTCTTTGTTTAGGAAGGCTAAACAAAGATGAAGAAAATGAGCTGTGCAAAAGATATGAGGGCAGACTCAAAAGTCTAAAAAATAGCGGCATCACAAGTTTTGCTATTGAACATATTTCAAAAAAAGAACTTGAAAATGTAATAAAAAGTAAAAAAGAAAAAAAAATTATATTTCTTAGTGAAAATGGACAGGATTTTAATACTGAAAACTTTTGCAAAAAATTAAAGAAACTAATCAGTTCATCTACTAAAGAAACATTATTTATTATTGGAGAACCAGAGGGTTTTAAAAAAAACCTAAACAAAGACAGTTTTGAAGAAATATGTCTGAGCAAACTTACTTTTACCCACTCTTTAACTAGAGTAATACTAACTGAACAAATTTACAGATGCGCTACTATTATGATAAACCATCCCTACCATAGACAATAATAATGAAAAAAATTTACTTATTACTTACATTTTTATTTTTAAATTTATTTTCGCAAAACGTCTTTTCGCAAAAAAAAGATGTTCTTTATGAAAAACTAGATTTATTTGGAGATATTCTTGAAACAATAAATAAAGAATACTTTAAACAAATTAATGAGGGCGAAGTAATTGATGGAGCGATTAACGGAATGCTTCAATCATTAGATCCCTATTCTTCTTACATGAGCCCTAAAACATTTAAGGCTATGAATACTGAAACCAAAGGTGAATTTGGTGGTCTTGGTATTGAAGTGACTATGGAAGCTGGGCTAGTAAAAGTAATATCTCCAATTGATGATACGCCCGCTGACAAGGCTGGAATAAAATCAGGTGATTATATTATTAAATTAGATAACAAACAGGTCAAAGGTTTAACTTTGGATGAGGCAGTAAATACCATGCGTGGTAAAAGTGGTACTCCAATTACATTAACTATTAGAAGAATAGATGTTGATGATCCAATTATTGTAAAGATAGTTAGAGAAACAATTAAAACTAAATCTGTTGTTTCAGAGGTGAAAGAAAATATTGGCTATTTAAGATTAAGATCTTTTAATGAAAAAAGTGGTGATGAATTGATAGATAAGATTAGAGAAATAAGCAAAAACAAACCCAACATGACTGGTTATATTTTAGATTTAAGAAATAATCCTGGTGGTCTTCTTTCACAAGCAATTAAAATATCAGATGCATTTTTAGATAGTGGAGAAATTGTATCCACAAAAGGAAGGGATCCTAAAGATATAAAAGTTTATAATTCTAAAAAAGGCGATGAAATTAATGGTAAACCACTTATTGTACTCATTAACAAAGGTTCAGCCTCTGCATCTGAAATAGTAGCAGGAGCTTTAAAAGATCATAAACGAGCAATTATAGTTGGTGAAAAATCTTTTGGTAAAGGATCTGTTCAATCTATTATGCCTTTGTCTAATGGTGGTGGATTAAGATTAACAACAGCTAAATATTATCTACCAAGTGGAGAAACAATTGAAGATGTTGGCGTGCAACCAGATATCAAAGTAGAACAACAGAAAGACAATTTTAAAATAAACGATCCTACAAACGATAATCAACTAATTTACGCCCTTAAGCTTTTAAAAGCGTCATGAAAGATTTAAGCAATCTTCCTTATAGAAAAGGTGTTGGAATAATGCTTCTTAATCAAGAAACTAAAGTTTTTATTGGAAAAAGAATTGATAGTACTAAAGCATGGCAAATGCCCCAGGGTGGAGTTGATGATAAGGAAGATATTGAGAGCGCTGCTAAAAGAGAACTTAAAGAAGAAACAGGAATTACATCAATAAAAATTATAAAAAAATCAGAAAAAGAATTTATTTACAATTTACCCAATGAACTTCTTGGAAAAATTTGGAATGGAAAATATAAAGGACAAAAACAGACTTGGTTTCTTGCAAAATTTCTAGGAGAACATGACGAAATTAATATAAAACAAAAAAAAGCAGAGTTTTATGATTGGCGTTGGGCTGAGCCTTTGGAACTACCTAAATTAATAGTACCATTTAAAAAAAAACTTTATCAAGAAGTTATAGAGGAATTTAAAAAATATCTTTAAGATTTGATATTATTTATCTGATCAATAATCTGGTTATTTAGATAAATTTCTTCATCAGAAATATCCTTATTACCTAATTTATTTTCTGCATTCTTTTTTAATTTTAGTAATTCTTCGCTTTGAAACTCTGAGCTATTAAAAATATTATCTAATAAAATGCTTAATTTATTATTTGAAAATTCTACTGTTCCCCCTGTGGAAAAAAAAGTGTCCATATTACTTCCTGTTTTTGCAACAATTTTTCCTGCTTTAAGAAAAGTTATTAAAGAAATATGATCTTTAAATATTTCCATATCACCTTCAACTCCTGAAATAACAACGCTATCAACTGCTTTAGAATAGGCTACTTGTTTTGGAGTTACAATTTCTAGAAGAATATTATCTGCCATTTAAATTAAGCTGTGGCTTCTTTTGCCATTTTTTCTGCTTTTGCAACAGCCTCCTCTATTGTGCCGACCATATAAAATGCTGACTCTGGAAGATGATCATACTGACCTTTGCAAATAGCATCAAACCCTTTAATTGTTGATTGTAAATCAACTAATTTTCCTGGTGATCCTGTAAATACTTCGGCAACAAAGAAAGGTTGCGATAAAAATCTTTGTATTCTTCTTGCTCGTGAGACAACTAATTTATCTTCCTCAGATAATTCATCCATACCCAAGATTGCAATAATATCTTGTAAAGATTTATAGTTTTGTAAAATTTTTTGAACTTCTCTGGCCACTCTATAATGCTCTTCTCCAACAATTCTAGGATCAAGAATTCTTGAGGTTGAATCCAAAGGATCTACCGCAGGATAAATTCCAAGTTCAGCAATTTGTCTAGATAAAACTGTTGTTGCATCTAAGTGCGCAAATGAAGTTGCTGGCGCAGGATCTGTTAAATCATCCGCTGGGACGTAAATCGCTTGAACAGAAGTAATTGATCCTTTGCTAGTTGTTGTAATTCTTTCCTGTAAATTTCCCATGTCCGTTGCTAATGTTGGCTGATATCCAACGGCTGAAGGAATTCGACCAAGTAACGCAGAAACTTCTGATCCTGCTTGTGTAAATCTAAAAATATTATCAACGAAAAATAGAACGTCTTGTCCTTCTTTATCTCTAAAATATTCAGCTAATGTTAATCCTGATAAAGCGACACGCGCCCTTGCTCCTGGCGGCTCGTTCATTTGTCCATAAACTAAAGCAGCTTTCGATCCTGGACCGTCAGTTTTAATAACTCCTGACTCTATCATTTCATGGTAAAGATCATTTCCTTCTCTTGTTCTTTCTCCAACTCCCGCAAACACTGAATATCCACCGTGTGCTTTTGCAACGTTATTAATTAATTCCATAATAAGGACTGTTTTTCCAACACCCGCTCCTCCGAATAAACCAATCTTTCCACCGCGAGAATATGGAGCAAGCAAGTCCACAACCTTAATTCCTGTAACTAAAACTTCTGTCTCTGTTGACTGCTCTACGTATGCCGGTGCAGCTCTATGAATTGGCCAGTTTTCTTTTGTTTTTAAAGGGCCTCTTTGGTCAATTGGTTCTCCAATAACATTTATAATTCTTCCAAGTGTCTCTGGACCAACTGGAACAGTAATTGCTTTTCCAGTATTAATAACTTTGTCCCCTCTTTTTAAGCCTTCTGTAGTATCCATGGCTATTGTTCTAACTGTATTTTCACCAAGGTGCTGCGCAACTTCAAGAACAACTCTTAACCCATTGTTATCGCACTCAAGCGCAGTTAAGATTTCTGGTAACTCATTTTCAAACTTAACGTCTACAACCGCCCCAATTACCTGCGCTATCTTTCCAAATTTATTTTCCATAATTTCTCCTATAAAGATTCAGCTCCAGATATAATTTCAATAAGTTCTTTAGTAATAACGGCCTGTCTTGTTCTGTTATAATTAATCGTAAGCTTTCCAATTAACTCACCTGCATTTCTAGTGGCATTATCCATTGCAGTCATTCGAGATCCTTGTTCGCTCGCCTGATTTTCTAAAAAAGCAGTATAAATTTGTGTTGCAATATTTTTTGGCAAAAGGTTCTCTAAGATTTCATTTTCTTCTGGCTCGTATTCATACTGACTATTATTTTTATTTTCTTGATCTAATTTTTCATTGATTGAAACTGGTATTAATTGTTGAGCTTGTGGGATTTGCAAAATAACACTCTTAAATTTATTAAAAAACAAAGTACAAGTGTCAAATTCATTTCTGGTAAATAAATTTAAAATCTTATCTGTGATTTCTTGTGCTTTAGCAAAGGAGATAACTTTTTCATCTTTTAAACTTATTTTATCAATAATATATTGGCTATACTTTCTTCTTAGCTGATCATTTGCTTTACTTCCTGCAACTATGATTTTTAATTTTTTATTTTGTTCAATAACTTTTTCAAAAAATATTTTTGCTTTTCTGCAGATATTTGTATTAAAACCACCACATAAACCTCGGTCAGAACTTAATACAACACATAAATGTGTTTCTTCTTTTTGATTGCCCACTAATAATTTTGGTGCTGAGTCTATGTCATTAACTGAATTTTTTAGATTTAATATAATAGAGTTTAATTTTTCAGAATAAGGTCTAGCGTTTTCAGCATTTTGTTGTGCTTTTCTAAGCTTAGCTGCAGCAACCATTTTCATTGCTTTAGTTATTTTTTGCGTTGATTTAACGCTAGTAATTCTATTTCTTAAAAATTTTAAACTGGCCATTATTTTTGAAAACCTTTCTTAAAATCACCTATAAAATTCTTTAATTTTTCTTCAGTCGCTTCATCCATTTTTCCAGAAGATTTAATATTTGTTAAAATATCTGGAGCTTCAGATTTTATTTTTGCTAAAAGTTTTTTTTCAAAAGATTTTATTTGATTAAGTTCAATGTTATCTAAAAATCCTCTAACGCCTGAAAAAATTGAAACTACTTGTTCTTCTACAGTCAAAGGTGAATATTGATCTTGTTTCAATAATTCCGTTAGTTTGGAACCACGATTTAATAATTTTTGTGTAGCAGGATCTAAATCAGATCCAAACTGTGCAAATGCTGCCATTTCTCTATATTGAGCTAATTCAAGTTTGATCGATCCTGAAACTTGTTTCATAGCCTTTATTTGTGCTGCAGATCCAACCCTCGATACTGAAATACCAACGTTAACTGCCGGTCTAACTCCTTTATAAAATAATTCTGTTTCTAAAAATATTTGTCCATCAGTAATAGAAATAACGTTTGTTGGTATATAAGCCGAAACATCGCTTGCTTGTGTTTCGATAATTGGTAGAGCTGTTAAAGAACCCCCACCATACTTATCATTCAATTTTGCAGCTCTCTCAAGCAGTCTGCTGTGAAGATAAAATACATCTCCTGGGAATGCTTCTCGTCCTGGAGGTCTGCGTAAAAGCAATGACATTTGTCTATAAGCAACGGCCTGTTTTGATAAGTCATCATAAATAATAAGAGCGTGCATTCCATTGTCTCTAAAATATTCGCCCATTGTACATCCGGTATAAGGAGCTAAAAATTGCAACGGCGCAGGATCGGATGCTGTGGCCGCAACAACAATTGTATATTCTAATGCTCCGGCTTCTTCTAAAGTTTTTACGATTTGAGCAACACTGGATCTTTTTTGTCCAATCGCAACATAAATACAATAAAGTTTTTTGCTTTCATCATTAGATTTATTAATCTCTTTTTGATTGATAATTGTATCAATGGCAATTGCTGTTTTTCCAGTTTGCCTATCCCCAATAATTAATTCCCTTTGTCCTCTTCCAACTGGAATTAAGCTATCAATAGCTTTTAATCCTGTCTGCATCGGTTCATTAACTGATTTTCTTGGAATAATTCCAGGAGCTTTAATTTCAACTCTTTTTCTTTCTGCATTCTTATCGAGTGGTCCTTTGCCATCTATTGGATTTCCTAGCCCATCAACAACTCGACCTAATAAAGATTTGCCAACTGCAACGTCAACGATTGATCCTGTTCTCTTTACTATATCTCCTTCTTTAATTTTTGAGTCATCTCCGAAAATAACCACTCCAACATTTTCAGTTTCAAGGTTTAAGGCCATACCTTTTGTACCTTCAGAGAATTGAACCATCTCTCCAGCTTGTACATTGTCTAATCCGTAAACTCTGGCTATACCATCTCCTACTGTCAAAACTTGGCCAACTTCTGAAACTTCAACTTCGGCTCCAAAATTTTTTATTTGATCTTTTAAAATATTAGTAATTTCGGAAGGATTAATCTTCATTTTTACTTATTTAATAAATTATTTAATCTTGTATTGGCAGAGGTATCAATCATTGTACTCCCAATTTGAAGAATTGAACCAACTAATAAAGATTCATCAACTGAAAACGAAATATTAATTTTTTTCTTTAGAATATCATCTAATTTTTTAGCTATATCAACTTTTTCACTGTCTGAGATTGCATGGGATAATTTCAAGGTTGCTAAAATTTCTCCTCTTTCATTTAATAATAGATCAAAAAAATTGTTTACTATTTTTTCTACAAAGAAAAATCGTCTATTCTTATTTAAAACTTTTAAAAATCTTGAAAATAAATCTGAAAAAGAAAATTGCTTAGACAAAGCGTCAATAACATTATTAATAATAGAGTATTTATGAGTGGGATTTTTAATAAACTTTTTTAAGTCTGCACTTTGAGACAATATTTCTCTTAATTTTAAAAAATCTTTTTCAAGAACATCTAAACTTTTAGATTCATGGGCAAGTCTATATACCGCTTTGGCATATCTTTGCGTTTCACTAAAATTCTTCATCGGTTTTTTATTGTTTACTTTAAAAGAAAAAAGATTTCGTAACATGCGAAGTTGCACTTATCAAGTGTGATATTTTGTACTTTTTTTAAATTATTTAAAGTTTATTGGATCAACGTCTACAGTTAGTGAAATATTTTTTTTAATTTTAATAGTTTTTAACCAATCTTTTAAAAATTTTTGTGGAAATACTTCTTGAGGATATTTTAATAATAACCTAGAACGATATTTTCCCTTTATAAGCGAAATAGAAGCGCTTACCGGACCCAGTAATAAAGTATCTTTCATTGTAGGAATTTTATTTTTTAAAATTCTTGCACACTCATCAACATCAAATCTGTTTTTTCCTGAAATGATAAAAGCAATGAGCTTTGTAAACGGAGGTAGATTAGATTTTTCTCTAAAACTAATTTCATTTTCGTAAAAAGTTAAAATATTCTGATCACATATTGACTTTAATGTTTGATTTTCTGGTTCAAAGGTTTGAAGATATACAGTTGAATTTTTAACTTCTCTTCCAGCTCTACCGCTAAGCTGATTCATTAATTGATATGTTTTTTCTGAACTGCGAATATCATTTCCTAAAAAATTGACATCAGAATTAACAATAACGATACAATTTAACTTTGGAAAATGAAAACCTTTTGAGATTAACTGAGTTCCAACAATGATGTTAATTTTTCCATCTTCAATACCCTCAAAAATTTTTTTCGTATTATCATCATTATGAATAAAATCACTTGAAAATAATTCAATTCTTTTATTAGGAAAAATTTCCTTAACTTCCTCAAATATTTTTTCAACACCTAGACCATAAAAAGAAAATTTACAATCACCTCCTTCTTTACATTTTCTTTCTAATGATGCTTCGTGATCACAATAGTGACAAATTAATTTATTAGTTTCTTTATGATAAATTAATGAAACTGAGCAATGAGGACAATTAAAACGATACCCACACTTTGAGCAAATAACAAATGTTGAATATCCTCTTCTGTTTAAAAAAAATAAAATTTGGTTTCCTTTGTCTAAAATATTTTTAAGTTCTGGAATAATAGAAGGTGAAATAAATTTAGATTTAAGAGGAGGATTTTTTTTTAAATCTACAAATTTAACTTCTGGTAATTGAGCATCGCCATATCTTTTATCTAAACTAATGTAAGAAAATTTTTTATTTATTGTATTGTAGTAAGTTTCGAGAGAAGGTGTTGCTGAAACTAAAATAACTGATATTTTTTTTATAGACGCCATTAACACAGCCATGTCTCTAGCATTGTAAATTATTTGATCTTCTTGCTTGTAAGATTGATCATGCTCCTCATCTATAATAATTAAACCTAACTTTTTAAAAGGGAGGAATAAAGACGATCTGGCACCTAAAACTAAATTAATATTGTGACTAGCAATTCCGCTCCAAATTAATCTTTTATTTTTTTCAGAAATATCTGAGTGCCACAATGCAGGGTAATTGCCAAAATACTCTTTGAATCTTTCTTTGATTTGAGTTGTTAATGCAATTTCTGGAAGTAACACTAAAACCTGATACCCTTTTTCCAAAAAATCTTGTATTTTTTTAAAATATATTAATGTTTTTCCTGATCCTGTAATTCCATGTAATAAAACTGTTGAAAATTTATCGAAAAAAATTTGGTCGTCTAAAATCTTAATAGCTTTCTTCTGGCTTGCATCAAAACTAATATTTTTTTTTAATGAATATTCTTCAAAATATTCTTCTGATTTTTTTTTAATAGATATTTCTTTAAAAGCCTTTTGAAAAATAAATAATTTTAAAGCAATGCCTAAATCGACTAAGTTATATCGAGAAAATTTTTCTAAAAAAATTAAAGTATCTTTAGATAAAAACACGAAATCAAATCTTTTTTTAATATCTTTAATTTTGATTGAGGCCTTAATCGGGCCACTTTTGCCCCAAACGATCCCCACAATATCCTTATTTTGAAAGGGAACTAAAACAAAGTCCCCAACTTTCACACTAATATCTTTTGGAACATTATAGGTAAAAGGATGGTCAAATTTTAATGGCAGTAGTACATCTAAAGTCATCAAAAAATTCTATTAATTGTTTATTTCTTACTATAAATTTTATAATCTAAATCCATGGAAATTTTTCTAGACTCATCAGATATTAAAGAAATTAGAGGATTAAACAAAGCTAATTTAATAGACGGCATCACAACAAATCCCTCTCTACTTGCGAGTGCAAATACTGATTTTAAAATTTTATTAAAAGATATATGTGGCGAAATAAAAGGACCGGTAAGCGCCGAAGTAACAGCTCCGGATGTTCCTTCAATGTTAAAAGAGGCTGATGTTCTAAGAAAAATTGCAAAAAATATTATAATTAAAGTTCCATTAACTTGGAATGGTTTGCAAGTGTGCAGTATGCTTTCGGCGAAAAAAATTAAAGTAAATGTTACCTTATGTTTTTCTACATCCCAGGCTTTGCTTGCTGCAAAAGCTGGGGCAGCTTATGTTTCCCCTTTCATTGGAAGATTAGATGATATTGGAGAAAACGGTATTCAGCTTATAGAAGATATAAAAAAAGTTTTTAGTAACTACAAAAATATAAAAACAAAAATTTTATCAGCATCTATTAGATCTGTTGAACATTTTAATGCTGTTGCGGCTATCGGTTCTGATGTTGCTACGGTCCCTGTTAAAATTTTTAAAGAACTTCACAAACATCCTCTTACAGATAAGGGTGTAGATATTTTTACTGCTGATTGGAAAAAATCAGGAATGAAGATTTTAACTTAAAAGTGGATAGCTCTTTTATCAACTGCTAAAGCAGCCTCTTTAATTGCTTCAGCTAAAGTAGGATGAGCATGACATGTTCTTGCTATATCTTCGGCACTTGCACCAAACTCCATAGCCAAAGCCATTTCTCCGATCATATTACCAACGTCTGGTCCGATCATATGTACACCTACAACTCTATCTGTTTTTTCATCAGATAAAATTTTAACAAAACCATCTCCTTCATCATTAATTTTTGCTCTAGCATTTGCTGCAAAAGGAAATTTGCCAACTTTATAAGATATTTTTTGCTCTTTTAACTGCTCTTCTGTTTTGCCAACTGAAGCAACTTCTGGTGAAGTATAAATAACACCAGGAATGACATCATAATTTACATGTCCATATTTTCCACTAAGTAACTCTGCAACTGCAATTCCTTCTTCTTCAGCTTTGTGCGCTAACATGGGACCAACAATTACATCTCCAATTGCATAAATATTATCTAAATTAGTTTTATATTTATGATCTACTTCAACTCTTCCTTTTGAATCTACCTTTGCTCCAATTTTATCAAGGTTTAACCCTGTGGTATTAGGTTTTCTTCCAACCGACATTAATACGACATCACAATCAATTTCGCTTTTAGCGCCGTTCTTCTCAACTGTAATAGTTGCACCATTTTTATTTTTTTTAACTCCAATTACTTTTGTTGATAAATTAAATTGCATTCCTTGTTTTTGTAATATTTTTAAGAAAGCGTCTGATACTTCTCTATCCATGCCTGGAGTTATATGGTCTAAGTACTCTACAACTTGAACTTCCGATCCTAATCTTAGCCAAACAGAACCCATTTCTAATCCGATGTAACCAGCTCCAATAACTACAAGTTTTTTCGGCACAGAAGTTAAATTTAATGCCCCTGTTGAAGACACTATTATTTTTTCATCAATTTCTATATTTGGAAGAGAAATTGGAACAGAGCCAGTTGCTATAATTGCATTTTTGAATTTATAATCTTTTTTATTATTAGACTGGTCAGTAACTGAAATTGTATTTTTATCTTTAAAAGATCCAAAGCCTTTAATGTAAGTAACTTTATTTTTTTTAAATAAAAATTCTATTCCCTTAGTAAGTCCTTCTACACCTTTTGCTTTATGACTCATCATTTTTGCAAGATCTAACGATGGTTCGTTAATATTTATACCTATATTTTTAAATTCAGTTTTTGCTTTCTTATAAAGATCTGATGAATGCAATAAAGCTTTAGAAGGTATACATCCAATATTAAGACAAGTGCCACCTAACGTTCCTCTGGATTCAATGCATGCAGTCTTTAATCCTAGCTGTGCGGCTCTGATTGCTCCGACATATCCTCCTGGACCTCCACCTATAACTAAAAAATCAAAGTCTTCCATGAATTATAAATTTAAAAAAAGTCTTCTTGGGTCCTCTAAATATTCTTTTACTCTAACCAGGAATGATACGGCATCTTTTCCATCAATAATCCTGTGATCATAAGATAGAGCCAGATACATAATAGGCTTAACTTCAACTTTTCCTTCAACAACAACTGCTCGCTGAACAATATTGTGCATCCCTAATACTCCTGATTGTGGAGGATTAAGTATTGGCGTCGATAACATCGAACCATAAATTCCACCATTCGTAATTGTAAAAGTTCCACCCTGAAGTTCTTCAATAGACAATTGTCCTGTTTTTGCTTTTTCGCCTAGGGTAATAATTTTTTTTTCAATATCTGCAAATGATAATTCATCCGCATCTCTAACAACTGGAACGACTAATCCTTTCTCCGTTCCGACAGCAACACCAATGTTGTAATAATTTTTGTAAACAATTTCATCTTGTTGAATTTCTGCATTAATAATTGGAAAAGCTTTTAAAGCTTCAACACAAGATCTTACAAAAAATGACATGAATCCTAATTTAACTCCGTATTTCTTCTGAAAACCGTCTTTATATTCAGCTCTCATTTCAATAATTCTCGACATATCAATTTCATTGAATGTCGTAAGCATCGCTGCATTATTTTGTGCTTCTTTTAATCTCTTAGCAATAGTTGCTCTTAGTCGAGTCATTTTAACTCGCTCTTCATCTCCCTTAGTGGCTCTTGCAGCGGAGGGAGCAGAAGATAATCCCATAGATTCTAATAAATCTCCTTTTAAAATTCTTCCATCTCTTCCTGATCCACTTATAGTGCTAATATCAATTCTTTTTTCCTCTACTATTCTTTTTACTGCAGGTGATAATATTTCTTTTTTACTTGTAAGAACTTCGGCTATCTTTGGTTTTATTGACTCTGATGTTTTAACGGGTTCTTTTTTTGCTATACTTGCAGTTCCTGCTTCTACAGAACCCAAAACCGCCCCAACATTGACTGTGCTACCAGTTTGAATTTTAATTTCAGACAAAACGCCTGTCTCTGGAGAAGGAACTGCCACGCTAACTTTATCTGTTTCTAATTCAACAACTGGCTCATCTGCTTTTACTGGATCACCAACCTGTTTAAGCCACTTGGAAACCGTGGCTTCGGTTACTGATTCACCTAGCGTTGGAACTACTAAATCTTTTGGCATTATTCTATAAAAGCACTTTTGATATTATTTCGTCCTGCTGTTGTACATGTTTTTTCAAATATCCGGTAGCCGTTGAAGCTGAAGGTTTTCTGCCAACATACTGTACTGTTTTAGATTTGGCGCCAATTGAATCTAACGTCCAATTGATATACTTTTCAACAAAACTCCAAGCACCCATATTTTCTGGCTCTTCTTGGCACCAAATAAATTCATCAGCATTTTTAAATCTTTTTAAAAAAACGGCTAATTTTTTTACTGGGAATGGATATAACTGCTCAATTCTTAATAATTGAACTTTAGGATTTCTTATAATTTCTCTTTTTTCAGAAATATCAAAATAAACTTTTCCAGAACAAAGAACAACGCGCTTAATTTCTTCATCATTTACTAATTTAATTAAATTATATTCTGGAAAATCTGCATGATCTGGCAATATTCTATGAAAAGAATTTTCTGGTAAAAAATCTTCAATCTCAGAAACGCATTTTTTGTGTCGTAATAAAGATTTTGGAGAAAATACTATAAGTGGTTTTCTAAATTTTCTATGTATTTGTCTTCTTAATAAATGAAAATAATTAGCAGGTGTAGTACAATTAACTACTTGTAAATTTTCTTGAGCACAAGATTGGAGATATCTTTCAATTCTCGCTGAAGAATGTTCTGGTCCCTGTCCTTCATAACCATGCGGCAGAAGCATCACTAGACCACTTGCTCGAGTCCATTTTTTTTCTCCAGAAGTGATAAACTGATCTATTATTATTTGAGCTCCATTTGCGAAATCACCAAATTGGGCCTCCCATAAAACTAGTGTCTCGGGTGATGACACTGAATATCCATACTCAAATCCCAAAACACCAAACTCAGAAAGAAAACTATCAATAATTTCAAATTGAGCTTGTTTTGAAGTAAGATTTTTTAAAGGATAGTATTTTTCTCCAGTATCTTGATCAAGGATACAAGCGTGCCTTTGACTAAAAGTTCCTCGTGATGAATCTTGTCCTACAAATCTTACTGGGTAACCTTCTATCAGTAATGTTCCAAAGGCTAAACTTTCAGCTGTCGCCCAGTCAAAACCTTTGCCGGTTTCAAACATTTTTTTCTTGGCTTCAAAAAGTCTTTTTATTGTTGAGTGAAAGTTTAAATTTTCTGGGAGTCGAGAAATCTTTTCTCCGGCCTGATAAATTAATTCTAAATCGACCCCTGTGACACCTCTGCGGTCAGAGCCAATTTCAGTTGTGAATTTTGACCAACTTCCTGAGAACCAGTCTATCTTATTTGAAATATAACTCTTTGATGCTTCAAACTCTGCATCTAAAAAATTTTTAAAATTATCTTTTTCTTTTTGAAATTCGTCATTTCTTAAAATACCCTCTTGAATAAGTTGGTCACCATAGATTTTAAGGGTTGAATCTTGAGATTTAATTTTTTTATACATTAAGGGCTGCGTAAAAGAAGGTTCGTCTCCCTCATTATGACCAAATCTTCGGTAACAAATAATATCTATAACAACGTCTCTTTTGAATTTTTGTCTATATTCTGTTGCAATTCTTGCACAATAAACAACAGACTCTGGATCATCTCCATTTACATGAAATATTGGAGCCTGAACCATTTTAGCTACTTCAGACGGATAGGGTGAAGATCTTGCAAACGAAGGGCTGGTCGTAAAACCAATTTGATTATTAACAATAATATGAATAGTGCCACCAGTGTTGTGTCCTTTCAAACCAGACATAGCGAAACATTCGGCAACAATTCCCTGACCTGCAAATGCAGCGTCACCATGTAAAAGAACTGGAATCACTTTTATTCTTTGCGGATCATTATGAAAAAATTGTTTAGCTCTTGTTTGTCCTAAAACTACAGGATTAACCGCCTCAAGATGAGAAGGGTTTGCGGTCAGACTTACATGAACATTATTTCCGTTAAAATCCCTGTCTGCAGATGCTCCCAAGTGATATTTAACATCGCCCGAAACACCAGCTGTATCTGTTCCTAGATCTCCTGAAAATTCTTTAAATATCTTTTTAAAAGGTTTTTGAATAACGTTGGCAAGAATATTTAATCTACCTCTATGTGGCATTCCAATTTTGATTTCTTTTACTCCTGAGTTTCCTCCCACTTTAATAATTTGCTCAAGTGCAGGAATTAAAGATTCACAACCATCCAAGCCAAATCTTTTTGTCCCAACAAATTTAGTATGACAATATTTTTCAAATCCTTCTGCCTCGACTAATTTTTTAAAAATGGCTTTTTTTCCCTCGAGAGTAAAGTTTGCTTCCTTGCCTTTTCCTTCAATTCTTTCCTGGATCCATTTTTTTTCTTCTGGATCTGACATGTGCATAAATTCTATTCCTATTTTTGCACAATAAGTTTTTAATAGAATTTCTAATATCTCGTTAACAGTTGCATATTGAAAACCTAAAACTTTATCTAAAAATATTTTTCTATTTCTATCTTCTTTTTTAAAACCATATGTTTCTGGATTAAGTTCTGGATGATAATTTTTTTCTTGAAGTTGAAGAGGATCTAAATCAGCAATTAAATGTCCTCTTATTCTATAAGCTCTAATCATCATTATTGCTCTAACAGAATCAATAGTGGACCTTTCTACATCTACTCTTTCATCACTTGATAGGGTTTCATTTATTTCTGTTATTTTTTTTTCAATTGAATTTCCATTTAAATTTGTAGGAAGATATTTTTCATAAACATCTAAATCTCCATTAGAGATATGTTTAATATTTTTTGGAGCCCAGCTAGGCCCTTGATTATCTACAATGTCATCTTTTAAATCACCCAGACCTTCAAAAAATTGTCTCCAACTATCTGGAATGCTTGCGGGACTATCTACATACTTGGCGTAGAGTTTTTCAATATAAGAAGAGTTTGTTCCTGATAAAAAGGAAGTTTTTTTAAAAATAATATTACTTTCTTGTGAGGACATCTAATTTTATATTCGTAATAAAATATTAAGTCTTAAGTTTGTCAAATAAAGTTTTACCAATATCTGCTGGTGAATTTGCAACTGTTATGCCACAAGATTTCATTATTTCTATCTTATCTTGGGCCAGTCCTTTTCCACCAGAAATAATAGCTCCTGCATGCCCCATTCTTCTTCCTGGAGGTGCTGTTACACCTGCAATAAATCCCACAACTGGTTTCTTAATTTTTGAAGACTTAATAAATTCAGCGCCTTCTTCTTCAGCACTACCACCAATCTCTCCTATCATGATAATTGATTTTGTTTCTTCATCTTTTAAAAATAGATCTAAACAATCAATAAAGTTGGTCCCATTAATAGGATCTCCGCCTATTCCTATGCAAGTCGACTGTCCTAATCCTAAAGCCGTAGTTTGTGCAACTGCCTCGTACGTTAAAGTTCCTGATCTTGATACAATTCCAACCGATCCTTTTTTATGAATATGCCCTGGCATAATTCCAATTTTACATTCATCTGGTGTAATAATTCCTGGACAGTTTGGTCCTATTAATCTGCTTTTAGACTTAATTAATTTTTCCTTAACTTTAATCATATCTAAAACTGGAATACCTTCTGTGATACAAACAATTAAAGGTATTTCGTTATCAAGTGCCTCAACAATTGCTGCAGCTGCATAAGGTGCTGGAACATAAATCATAGTCGCATCAGGCTTTACCTTGTCAACAGCTTCAGCAACTGTATTAAAAACTGGCAGTCCTAAATGAGTTTGACCACCTTTTTTAGGAGTAATTCCTCCAACTAAATTTGTTCCATATGCAAGTGCTTGCTCAGAATGAAACGTACCGTGCTTTCCTGTAAAGCCCTGGCAAATAACTTTGGTTTTTTTATTTACCAAAATAGACATATTAAGATGTAGCCTCCACAATTTTCTTTGCTGCCTCTGACAAATTGTCAGCAGAAATAACTGCTAAGCCAGACTTTTTTAGAATTTCTTTACCTTCATTAACTTTTGTTCCTGCTAACCTAACAACAAGAGGAACTTTAAGATCAACTTCTTTTGCAGCCTCAACAACTCCTTGCGCAATAATATCACAACGCATAATTCCGCCAAAAATATTTATTAAAATTCCTTCAACATTTTTATCTGATAAAATAATTTTAAATGCCGCAGATACTTTTTCTTTTGTAGCTCCACCACCCACATCTAAGAAGTTTGCTGGCTCTGATCCATAAAGTTTTATGATATCCATGGTTGCCATTGCAAGTCCAGCGCCATTCACCATGCAACCAATTTTTCCATCTAATTTAATGTAAGCTAATTCATATTTACTAGCTTCAGTTTCCATTGGATCTTCTTCATTTAGATCTCTTAGTTCTTTAATTTCAGGATGTCTAAAAAGAGCGTTATCATCAAAACTTATTTTTGCATCAAGACACTTAATTTGGTCTTTCATTGTAAGAATTAAAGGATTAACCTCAATTAAACTTCCATCTGTATTAACCAACGTATCATATAGAGACTGAGCAACTTTTTTTGCCTGATTTTTTTGATCTCCACTAAGATTGTAAGGCTTTACAATTGACTCTAGATCCTCTTCTTTCAATTTTGCAGATAGCGAAACACGTGTTGTAATAATTTTCTCAGGAGTTTTGTCTGCAACCTCTTCAACATCCATTCCTCCTTCAGCACTAGAAATAAATGCAATTTTTGAAGATGCTCTATCTACCAAGCACGATAGATAAAATTCTTTTTTGATATCTGAGGCTTCTTCTATGTACAGTCTTTTTACTTCTTTTCCTTGGGGTCCTGTTTGATGTGTAACAAGAACTTTTCCAAGTAAATCTTTACATTTTTCCTTTAATTCATCGATATTTTTTACTAATTTTACGCCACCCGCCTTTCCTCTTCCTCCTGCATGTATTTGTGCTTTCACTACATACATTTTACTATTTAACTGTTTAATTTTTTCGTCAATTTCATTTAAATTAAAAATAATTACGCCTTTTGAAACTGGAGCACCAAATTTCTTTAGTAGCTCCTTTGCCTGATACTCATGTATGTTCATGAAAGACTAATACTTTGGCTTAACGGTTTTGATTTTAGCAACTTCTGGGTCAAGCTTAAAAAGATCTTGAGTTAATTTTTTAACTGAATCCACAGATTTCAAAAACATATTTTTTTCTTCAGGATTAAATTTAATCTCAATAATTTTTTCAACTCCTTTTGCGCCTATTATAACGGGTACACCCACATAAAGATCATCAACTCCATATTCTCCATCTAAATAAACAGCACATGGTAAGATTTTCTTTTTATCTTTTAAAAATGCTTCGGCCATTTCAATAGCTGAGCTTGCGGGCGCATAATAAGCAGAGCCGGTTTTTAATAGTTTAACTATTTCAGCTCCTCCGTCTCGGGTTCTTTGTATAATTTTTTCTATTCTTTCTTTGGTAGACCATTTCATTTCTATCAAGTCTGGAATTGGTATTCCTGCAACTGTAGAGTATCTAGCAAGCGGAACCATTGTATCTCCATGACCCCCCAAAACAAAAGCTGTTACATCTTCAATAGAAACTTTAAATTCTTCAGACAAAAATAATCTAAAACGAGAGGAGTCTAAAACTCCTGCCATACCAACTACTTTTTCAGCTGGAAGACCTGAATATTTTTGTAATGCTAAAACCATAACATCTAATGGATTAGTGATACAAATTACAAATGCATTTGGGGAATACCTTTTAATTCCCTCGCCAACTTGTTTCATTACTTTGGAATTAATTCCTAAAAGATCATCTCTGCTCATTCCTTCTTTTCTTGGAACGCCCGCAGTTACAATAATTACATCTGAATTTACAATATCAGAATAGCTTGTTGTGCCTTTAAGGTTTGCATTAAAACGTTCAACAGCTCCGGACTGGGCTATATCTAAAGATTTTCCATCAGGCAATCCTGCAGCAATATCAAAAATAACGACGTCTCCTAATTCTTTTAAAGAAATTAAATGTGCTAGTGTTCCCCCGATTTGTCCTGATCCTATAAGTGATATTTTTTTTCTCATTCAATTAACTCATTGTGGGCATTGTAAAACTTGAATTGGTTTTTATACCAGAAGGCCATCTTGAAGTAATAGTTTTTAATTTAGTATAAAACCTAACCCCTTCCATTCCATGAACATGTTGATCGCCAAATAAAGACCTTTTCCAACCACCAAAACTATGAAAAGCCATAGGTACGGGAATTGGAATATTTATACCAACCATTCCAACCTTAATATGACTTGAAAATGTTCTGGCACTATCACCATCTCTTGTAAAAATACTTACTCCATTACCAAATTCGTGATTATTAATTAAATCTACAGCCTCATTAAAATTTTTTGCTCTTACAACAGAAAGCACTGGTCCAAATATTTCTTCTTTATAAATTCTCATATTTTCTTTTACATGATCAAATAAACAACCACCTAAATAAAAACCTTTTTCATAACCTTGTGGTTTTTTAATTTTTCTTCCATCTGCAACTAATTTGGCGCCTTCTTTAACTCCAATATCGATATAATTTGTAACTTTTTCTAAATGTTGAGCTGTAATTAATGGTCCCATATCCATTCCTTTATCAAGTCCAGGACCTACTCTTAAATTATTAACTTCTTTTGTAAGTTTATTTACTAATTCATCTCCAATATTTCCAACTGCTACTGCTACAGATTGAGCCATACATCTCTCACCTGCTGAGCCGTATGCAGCACCCATCAATCCTGCAACAGCTTGATCTAAATCTGCATCAGGCATTACAACACAGTGATTTTTAGCACCTCCTAATGCCTGAACTCTTTTTTCAAATTTTGCTGCAGTTTCGTAAATATATTTAGCTATAGGAGTTGAGCCTACAAAACTAATTGCGCTAACATTTGGATTTGAAAGTAATGCGTCGACAGATTCTTTGTCCCCATTTACAACGTTAAAGACACCATCTGGTAAGCCTGCTTCTTTTAATAATTCTGCTAATCTTAAAGGACAACTTGGATCTTTTTCAGATGGTTTTAAAATAAAAGTATTTCCACATGCAATTGCTAATGGAAACATCCACATTGGAACCATTGCTGGAAAATTAAAAGGAGTAATTCCAGCGCAAACCCCAAGTGGTTGTCTTATCGACCAACTATCAACATTAGTTCCAACATTTTCTGTAAACTCGCCTTTTAATAAATGTGGAATTCCACATGCAAATTCAACAACCTCCAAACCTCTAGTTAGAGACCCTTTGGCATCGTCATAAACTTTGCCGTGCTCTGAAACAATTATTTTTGTAAGTTCGTCTGAATTTTTTTCTATTAAATCTTTAAATTTAAATAAAATTCTTGCTCTTTGTAATGGTGGAACTTGAGACCATTTTATAAATGCTTTGCTTGCAATCTCTACAGCATCATCAACGTCTTTTTTTGTAGCTAAATTTACTTTTGCAGAAACTTCTCCTGTGGCTGGATTAAATACATCAGAAGTTCTTTTTGAATTACCAGAAAAGGATTTTCCGTTAACAAAATGTTCTATAATTTTCATTTAAATTAATAAGAAAATATAGGGACACAATTAGGCTGTCAAATAATGAAGTTAAAAAATTAGAGATCTTTACTATGCTGAACTAACATTTTTTTTATTGAACCGATTGCTTTTGCTGGATTCAATCCTTTTGGACAGCTGTTAGTACAGTTCATGATTGTATGGCATCTAAAAAGTTTAAGTTCGTCTGCAACTTTTTTTAATCTTTTAACTCTCTCTTCGTCTCTGCTATCTATAATCCATCTATAAGCCTGTAATAATACAGCTGGCCCTAAATATTTTTCACCATTCCACCAGTAGCTTGGACAAGAGGTTGAGCAACATGCACACATAATACATTCGTAAAGCCCATCTAATTTTTCTCGATCTTGTTTTGATTGATATATTTCTTTATCACCCACCTCACTTTTTTTCTCAACCTGCAACCAAGGCTCAATGGACTGATATTGTTTATAAAGTTGATTTAAATTTGGAACCAAGTCTTTAATCACTGGCATATGGGGAAGCGGATAAACTTTTATTTCATCTTTAATATCTAATGCTGATTTTGTACAAGCAAGTCCATTTACCCCATCAATATTCATGGCACAAGAACCACAAACGCCTTCTCTGCAAGATCTTCTAAAAGTTAATGTGGTATCAATTTCATTTTTAATCTTGATAAGAACATCAAGAACCATTGGTCCGCACTCATCCATGTTAACTTCATAAGTGTCTAGTCGAGGATTTTGTTTTGTCTCAGGATCCCATCGATAAATTTTAACTTTCCTTAAATTTTTTCCATTAGTTTTATCCTTAAAAAATTTTCCTTCAATAACTTTTGAATCTTTTGGCAATGCAAATTGAACCATTAATATACTCTCGCTTTCGGTGGAAAATATTGAACTTCATTAGTTAAAGTAAAATTATGTACATTTCTGTAGTCTATTTTTACTTTCTCACCATCTTGCCAAGCCAGCGTATGTTTCATCCAATTTTCATCATCTCTATCTTTAAAATCTTCTCTAGAATGTGCTCCTCTACTTTCTTTTCTATTCTCAGCAGATCCCATTGTAACAAGGGATTGTCTTATTAAATTATCAAACTCTAAAGTTTCTATTAAATCTGTATTAAAGATTAAAGATTTATCTGAAACTGAAATATCCTCCATTCCTTGCAATGGTTTTTTAATTTCTTCCATGCCTTCTTTTAAAATTTTAGCATCTCTAAATACTGCGCAATTTTTTTGCATTGTTCTTTGCATTTTATCTCTAAGTACAGAAGTTGGTGTTCCGCCGTTTGAATTTCTCAATTTATCAAATCTTGAAATTGATTTTTGTGTTTCACTTTCAGGAATTGTTTCATGTTTAGAATTTGGTTTTACTATTGTTGCAGCTCTCATAGCTGCAGCTCTACCAAATACTACTAGATCAATTAATGAATTAGATCCTAATCTATTAGCACCATGAACTGAAACACAGGCTGCTTCGCCAACTGCCATTAAGCCAGGCACAATTACATCTTTTCCATTTTCAGTTTTCGATACTACTTCACCATAATAATTAGCAGGAATCCCTCCCATATTATAATGAACCGTTGGAACAACAGGTATTGGTTGTTTTGTTACATCTACGCCAGCAAAAATTTTTGCAGATTCAGAGATTCCAGGAAGTCTTTCATGTAAAACTTTTGGATCTAAGTGGTTTAAATGAAGATAAATGTGATCTTTGTTCTTACCAACTCCTCTGCCTTCGTTAATTTCAATTGTCATAGATCTTGAAACTACATCTCTTGATGCAAGATCTTTTGCTGAAGGAGCATATCGTTCCATAAATCTTTCTCCTTCAGAATTAACTAAAAATCCACCTTCTCCTCGAGAGCCTTCAGTAATTAAACATCCCGCTCCATAAATTCCTGTTGGATGGAATTGAATAAATTCCATATCTTGCAATGGTAAGCCCGCTCTTAAAACCATTGCATTGCCGTCTCCTGTGCAAGTATGTGCTGAAGTTGCTGAAAAATATGCTCTTCCATAGCCACCGGTTGCTAAGATTGTCATGTTAGCTCTGAAACGATGAATGGTTCCGTCTTGTAGATTCCAAGCAGTCACCCCATGACATTTCCCATTATGCATTAATAAATCTAATGCAAAATATTCTATAAAAAATTCAGTATTTTTTTTAAGTGCCTGACCATAAAGCGTATGAAGGATTGCATGTCCCGTTCTGTCTGCAGCAGCGCAAGTTCTTTGGGCAATACCATTTCCATAGTTGGCGGTCATTCCTCCAAAGGGTCTTTGGTAAATTTTTCCCTCTTCAGTTCTGCTAAAGGGAACTCCATATTTTTCAAGTTCAATAACTGCTCTTGGAGCTTCTTTGCATAAATATTCAATAGCGTCTTGATCACCTAACCAATCGGCGCCTTTTACTGTGTCATACATGTGCCAACGCCAATCGTCTTCTGACATATTTCCTAGTGCAGCAGAAATTCCGCCTTGTGCAGCAGCTGTATGACTTCTTGTTGGAAATACTTTTGAAATACAAGCTGTTTTAAGTCCAGCTTCAGCCAATCCAACAGCTGCTCTTAATCCTGAGCCACCAGCACCTACAACAATAACATCATATTCGTGATCAATGATTGGATAAGTACTCATAAAATAATTGTTATTAATGATATAATGCCAACAATAGGAAGTACAGCTGCGTATAAAATTATAACTTTGTTCAAAGTAGCTTTTATACTTTCGTCTTGAATATAGTCTTCGATAATTTCATTAAGCCCTAATTTCAAATGCAAGCCTGAAAATATTAAAAATAAAGTAAAAACAATTATTGATAGATAATTATCAAAGGCATCTAATGCCCCAGTATAATCTTGATTAACTAAATTAACCAAAGAATATAAAAAAAATAATAACAGAGGTATTAATACGACCGCACTTATTCTTTGTATTATCCATTTATTTAAAGCATGGTTTTTCATTATATAATCCAAATAAAAAAAGTTGTTAAAATGGACAGGAATAAAACAATTATTCCAGACAGATTTGCGGTCTTAATTTCGTACCCATAACCTAAATCCCAAGCAAGATGTCTAATGCCATTAAACATGTGATAAACAAATGACCAAGTAAACCCAACGAGAATAAATTTGCCAACAAAAGTTCTTAGAAATTTTTGATAAAAATTATAATATTCAGGCCCCAGCGATAAAAATAAAATCCATAAAACAATCAAAAAAAAACCTGTAACATTAATTACGCCGGTAATTCTATGTGTAATTGATAGTAAGGAAGAAAACTGCCATTTATAAATCTGGATGTGAGGAGATAACGGACCAGAATTATTTTCCATAAAAAGTTTTAATTATTTTTTATATACTTTTTAACTAAAACCTCCGCTATTTGCACTCCATTTAAGGCCGCACCTTTCAATAAATTATCCGAAACCACCCATAGATTAACCGCATTTTTTGTGGGGTCTTTTCTGATTCTAGAAATATAAGTTAGAAAACTTCCGGCACACTCTGCAGGAGTTGCATAGCCACCATTTTTTTGTTCATCAATAACTTTACAGCCTGGTGCTCTTGATAAAATAGATCTAATTTGTTTTATATTAAATCTTTTTTTTAGCTCCACATTTACGCTTTCAGAATGTGAAATAAGTACAGGAACACGAACACAGGTTGCTGTTACTTTAATATTTTTATCTAGTATTTTTTTAGTCTCATTTTCCATTTTCCACTCTTCTTTTGTGGAACCATCTTTCATAAAAACATCTATATGAGGTATAACGTTAAATGCTATTTGTTTGGTAAATTTTACAGGTTTAATCTTTTTCTTAGCTAGATAATCTTTTGTTTGAGAAATAAGCTCCTCCATCGAAGCTTTTCCTGCTCCAGATACAGACTGATAAGTTGAAGTGACAACCCGAGTTACTTTAAATTTATCATGCAGAGGTTTGAGAGCTAACACCAGTTGCGTTGTAGAGCAGTTTGGATTTGAAATAATATTCTTTTTTTTATAATTTTTAAGTGCGTACTCATTAACTTCTGGAATTATCAAAGGAATATCTTTTAACATTCTAAAATGTTTAGAATGTTCTATTACCGTTGAATACTTAGCAATTTTGGGAGCTAAAATTTTTGCAAGCTTTGAACCTGCACAAAAAAAAGTAATATGAGCTTTTTTAAAATCAAAATTTTTTACATTTTGAACTTTGATTTTTTTATTTTTAAACTTTATAAAACTACCAGCGCTTCGATTTGAAGATAATAAATATAAATTATTAACTGGAAATTTTCTTTTCTCTAAAGCTTCTACAGTTTTTCTTCCAACGTTACCCGTACTTCCTACTATCGCTATATTAACTTTCATCTATTTTAATTTAGAAATAACCAAATCCCCCATTTGAGAAGTTGAAACTTTATTTTTGCTTACCTCCATAATATCTGCTGTTCGATGTCCATCTTTCAGAACATCTTTGACTGCTTTATCAAGCATATCGGCATCTTTATCCATATCAAATGAATAACGTAGTGCCATAGAAAAACTTAATATTGACGCAAGTGGATTAGCAATATTTTTACCTGCAATGTCGGGAGCCGAACCATGACAAGGTTCATACATTGATTTAAATTTTCCATCTTTATTTTTTCCACTTAATGATGCCGAAGGTAACATTCCAAGCGAACCTGTTAACATTCCAGCTTCATCTGAGAGCATATCCCCAAATAAATTATCAGTTACAATCACATCAAATTGCTTAGGATTTCTTACTAACTGCATAGCACAATTATCTGCAAGCATATGACTAAGTTCCACATCTTGAAATTCTTTTTTGTGTAATTCTTCCACTACTTCTCTCCATAACAAACCTGCCTCCATAACATTAGATTTTTCACACGAAGTAACTTTATTATTTCTTTTTCTCGCAAGTTCAAATGCAACTCTAGAAACTCTTTGAATTTCACTTGTTGTATAAGTGTGAGTATTTGTTCCTTTTTTTTCACCATTGGGTAATTTTTCAACTCCTCTTGGACTTCCAAAATAAATTCCTCCGGTAAGTTCTCGTACAATCATAATGTCTAAATCAGAGACAATTTCTGGTTTTAACGTTGATGCATTTGCAAGTTCTTTAAAACAAATTGCTGGTCTTAAATTTGCAAATAATTCCAAGTCTTTTCTAAGTCTTAATAAAGCTCTTTCTGGTTTTTTTGAAAATTCTAATTTATCCCACTTTGGTCCACCCACAGCTCCTAATAAAACTGCATCACTTGCGATTGCAATAGCCATTACTTTGTCAGTAATTGGAGCGCCATGTTTATCAAAAGAAATTCCTCCTGCTAATTCTTCAATAATATCAAAGTCAGCAGATCTATTTTTATTAAACCAAAGAATAATTTTTTTAACCTCATTCATTACCTCGGGTCCAATTCCGTCTCCAGCAAGAATAAGCAGTTTTTTTTTCATTAATATAGCCAAGGAGTTAGATTTTTTTTCTTTTGTTCAAAACTATTAATTTTTACATCTTTTTTTAAAGTTAGAGCAATATCGTCATAACCATTTAACAAACATTCTTTCCTAAATGATTCAATTTCAAAATCAAAAGGTCTGTTATCTCCTTTATGGATTTTTTGATCGATCAAATCTATCTCTATTTCTTTATTTTTTTTTGCAGCTTCAGATAATTCTTTAACCTGATTTTCAGGAAGAACAATTGGTAAAATTCCATTTTTGAAACAATTGTTATAAAAAATATCTGCAAAACTCTCTGCGATTACGCATCGAATACCAAAGTCTAATAACGCCCAAGGAGCGTGTTCTCTTGATGATCCACAACCAAAATTTTTTCCTGAAATTAAAATTTTTGCTTTATCATAAGGGGCTTGATTTAAAATAAAAGTTTTTATTGCATTGCCTTTTTCATCATAGCGCATTTCATAAAATAAAGCTGAGCCAAGACCTGTTCTTTTGATTGTCTTTAAAAATTGTTTTGGGATAATCATGTCTGTATCAACGTTCATAATCGGAAGATCAGCAGCAATACTTTTTAATTTTGTAAATTTTTCCATTAAATAATCTTTCTTATATCTACAAATCTACCTGCAATGGCTGCGCCAGCTGCCATAACAGGACTAACAAGATGGGTTCTTCCACCTCGACCTTGTCTGCCTTCAAAGTTTCTGTTTGAAGTAGAAGCACATCTTTCTTTTGGTTTTAATTGATCTGGATTCATTCCAAGACACATTGAACACCCTGGCTCTCTCCAATCAAATCCTGAATCTTTAAATATTTTATCTAACCCTTCTTTCTCAGCTTGTAATTTTACAAGTCCAGAACCTGGAACAACAATTGCATCAACGTGTTTATTTACTTTTTTGCCTTTAACAATTTTTGCAACTTCTCTTAAATCTTCAATTCTTCCATTAGTGCACGAACCTATGAAAACCTTATCAATTTTAATATCTTGGATTGGAGTATTAGGCTCTAAACCCATATAATCTAAAGATCTTAGTATAGATTTTTTTCTATCTTCATTTTTTTCTAAATTTGGATCAGGAACTTTTCCATTAATAGAGGCTATATCTTGAGGACTTGTTCCCCAAGTAACGGTTGGCTCAATATCTTTACCTTGCAAATGAAGTTCTCTGTCAAATTTTGCATCTTTATCTGTGTATAAATTACTCCAGTATTTAAGGGCTTTTTCCCAATTATCTCCCTTGGGGGCTAAGGGTCTTCCTTTAATATAATCAAAAGTTTTTTGATCAGGAGCAACCAATCCAGCTCGAGCACCAGCTTCTATGCTCATATTACAAACCGTCATTCTTTCTTCCATAGAGAAATTTCTAAAAACTTCTCCACAGTATTCAATAACATAACCAGTTCCGCCTGCTGTTCCAATGTTTCCAATGATAGATAAAATGACATCTTTAGCGGTAACTCCTAGCGGCAATTTACCATCAACGCTTATTTTAAAATTTTTTGCTCTACTTTGAATTAAAGTTTGTGTTGCAAGAACATGTTCTACTTCTGAAGTTCCAATTCCAAAAGCTAATGCGCCAAATGCACCGTGCGTTGAAGTGTGACTATCTCCACAGACAATTGTCATCCCAGGCTGAGTAAATCCTTGTTCAGGACCAATAACATGAACAATGCCTTGTCTTTTGTCTGTTAAACCAAAAAATTCTATGCCAAAATCTTTACAATTTTTAGAAAGAGTCTCAACTTGAATTGCAGATTCTTTATCTGCTATTCCTTTTGATCTATCAGTTGTTGGAACGTTATGATCTACAACTGCTAATGTTGAACTAGGTAATTTTACTTTTCTATTAGATAAACGTAATCCCTCAAATGCCTGTGGACTCGTTACTTCGTGAACTAAATGCCTATCAATATATAAAAGTGATGTTCCGTCATTCTGTTCATCAACTAAATGACTTTCCCATATTTTGTCGTAAAGTGTCTTTGCCATTAAATAAAAACTAGTATTACTTCTTTTTATTCTGAGCTTCTGTCTTTGGCGCTGAAGCTTTTTCCTTATTTTTTGGAGCTTGTTCGGCAGCTATATCTGCTTGTGCTTCAATATTTTGGACTGCCTCTTTTTTTGGTAAAGGTTGAATAATATCTACACCAATTTTTTTTCTAATTTTTTCAGTAATTCTAGCTGATTTACCAGTTCTTTCTCTTAAATAATAAAGTTTTGCTCTTCTTACTTTTCCGCTTCTAATAACTTCAACGGACTCTACGTTTGGGCTATGAACTGGAAATAATCTTTCAACGCCTTCGCCAAAAGAAATTTTTCTAACTGTAAAAGTCGAATTAATTCCTTTATTTTTTTTAGCAATACAAACTCCTTCGTAAGCTTGAATTCGTTGTCTTTTTCCTTCGATAATTCGAACGTTTACTTTTAAGGTATCTCCTGGAGAAAATTCTGGTAACTTTTTTTCACCAATTTTCTTAATATGAAGTTTATCTAATTCGTCTATTCTCATTGTAGAAATTTGCATTAAAACTTGATTATTTGTGATATTTTTCCCATAAGTCTTGTCTCTGGCGTCGTGTTATATCCTCGGATTGTGCTAAGCGCCAGTCCTTAATTTTAGCATGATTCCCAGACAAAAGTACTTCGGGAACGGTTCTTCCTTTCCACTCTTGGGGTTTTGTATATTGAGGATATTCCAATAAATTATTTTCAAAACTCTCTTCATTTAAAGAGGAAGAATTACCAAGAACTCCCGGTAACAATCTAAGTATAGAATCTAAAAAAACAAACGCTGCTGTTTCACCTCCGGATAAAATAAAATCACCAATACTTATTTCTCTAATCTTTCTTTCTTCTATAACTCTCTGATCAATTCCTTCAAAGTGCCCACAAATAAGATCTACTCCTTTTTTTTGTGATAAATGTTTTGCAACTTTTTGCGTTAACAATTCACCTCTTGGGCTTAGATAAATAAGTTCGTTATTAGAGTTTTTAATATTTTTATCCAAACAACTATCTATGACATCGGCACGCATAACCATTCCACTTCCTCCTCCGAAAGGAGTATCATCGACACTTCCGTGCTTATCTAAAGCATAGTCCCTGATATTAACAACATCAAGTGACCAGATTTTATTTTCTCTAGCTCTTTTATAAAGCCCGATATCTAAAATCCCTGGAAAAAAATCCGGATATAAAGTGAATATTTTTGCAGACCACATAATAGTTAATTAGCTTTTGGTGCCTCTGCTTCTGGCGCTTTTTCTTCAGCTTTTGGTGCTTCTGCAGGAGCTGGTTCAGCTGCTGGAGCCGCTTCTGCTACTGGAGCTGCTGCTGGTGCTTCTTTTGGAGCTTGTGCAGCTTTTAATCTTTCTTGAGCTTTCTTTTTAGGCAAAGCTTTAATTGGATTATTTCTTTTTTCAGGAACTGGAGCAAGATTTGCAGCACCTAAAAATTTTGCAACCCTTAGAGTAGGCTGAGCTCCCATTTTAATCCAATGAGTAATTCTTTCTGACTCTAAACTTAATCTTTCTGGTTTGCTTTTTGGTAATAACGGATTGAAGTATCCAAGTTTTTCAATAAATTTTCCATCTCTTGGATTTCTAGAATCTGCAACTACGATTTGATAAAAGGGTCTTTTTTTTGTTCCCCCTCTAGATAGTCTTATTTTTAACATTTATTTGCCTTTCTATTTTAGATTGTTAAATAATTCTGGGGGTATTCCATCTAAACCTCCAAAATTTCTTCCGCCACCTTGAGACATTCTTTTCATCATTCCTGTCATCATTTTATGTTGTTTTAGAAGCTTGTTTACTAAAGCGATGTCTGTTCCTGAACCATTCGCTATTCTTTTTTTTCTAGAACCATCAATAATTTTTGGGTTATCTCTTTCTTTAGGAGTCATTGATAAAATAACCGCCTCTTGCTTTCCAAGAAGACCCTCGTCAATATTAGCTTCATCTATTTGTTTTTTAATTTTTGAAATGCCAGGGATCATTCCTAGAACTTTTCCCATACCACCAATTTTTTTCATTTGTCTAAGCTGTTTTAAATAATCATTAAAAGTAAATTGTCCTTTTTTAAAATTCTCTTCTAGTTCTTCAACTTCTTCTTTTTTTAAATTTTCAGATACTTTCTCAACAAGAGAGACCACATCTCCCATTCCTAAAATTCTATTTGCAATTCTTTCTGGATGAAATATTTCAAAATCATCAATTTTTTCACCAACCCCTAAAAATTTAATAGGACAATTAGCAACAGACTTCATGCTAAGAGCGGCACCGCCTTTGCCATCACCATCTATTCTTGTTAATATTATTCCTGTTAAATCGACTGTTTTTTTAAATTCACTCGCTATATTTACGGCATCTTGTCCTGTTAAAGAATCGGCAACTAAAAAAGTTTCTATTGGATTAATTATTTTTTTAAGATTATTTAATTCACTCATCATCACGCTATCAATTTGAGTTCGTCCTGCAGTATCAAAAATGATTACATCAGATCCCGATAAAGAAGCGGCTGCTAAGGTTCTTTGGGTAATTTCTGTTGGTAGTTGTCCCTCTATAATTGGTATTGTTTGAATATTATTTTGACTGCCTAATAACTCTAATTGTTTTTGAGCTGCTGGACGGTATACGTCTAAGCTCGATAACATTACTTTTTTATTAAAATTTTTTTCAATAAATTTTGCAATCTTTGCTGAGGTTGTTGTTTTTCCTGAACCCTGCAAACCAACAACTAATATTTTTGCTGGTGGAACTGTATTAAGATTAATTTCTGATTTTTCACTACCTAAAATTTTTACAAGTTCATCATATACAATTTTAACAAGTAACTGTCCCGGAGTTATAGATTTTAGAACTTCTTGTCCGATTGCTTTTGGTTTAACATTTGCAATAAATTCTTTAGCAACAGAGAGAGCAACATCGGACTCAAGCAGAGCCTGACGGATCTTTCTAAGTCCTTCTTCAACCTGTTTTTCATTTAATTGAGTGCTTTTATTAAAAAAAGAAAAAGCAGACTCAATTTTACTTGTTAAATTTTCAAACATTTTTTTTCTCCAGCAGAAATTGCACTAGTGGGCGAATATCGCTGACTAGTGTTGATCTCCTTCATTAGAAGGACACCACAAAACCTGCTTATTTTTGTGGAAAATTTTATTAAAAGTATATTTTACTATTTTAAAAGTCAATAATTGA